>Ga0210113_1000017_pt1 | contig 37832 bp, 39 predicted proteins | sample MayberryNW_Catta_5_FD_185523 | JGI IMG/M metagenome (GOLD analysis project Ga0210113, IMG submission 185523) | Wetland microbial communities from San Francisco Bay, California, USA, that impact long-term carbon sequestration -... | ecosystem: Environmental > Aquatic > Marine > Wetlands ...
CTCACGCGCCATTCAAAACTCGACGATCTCTATCCTCAGGCGCGCATCGAGATCAATCCTGCCGATGGCGCGCGCCTCAAAATTAGAGACGGGCAAGCCGTGCGCGTCTCGTCACGCCGCGGCACCGTCGTCCTGCGCGCCTGGGTAACCGAGCGAACCACGCTAGGCGTCGTTTTTATTCCCATGCACTTCGCCGAAGCCGCCGCCAACCTGCTCACCATCGACGCCTTGGATCCGCTGGCCAAGATCCCCGAATACAAAGCCTGCGCTGTGCGCATCGTACCCGCGCCTAAAGAAGAACTGGCGCCGATAGTAACGAGGGGCCGGTACTGACTTCGCCTGTTTCTCGTGGTCAATTCTAAAGTTTCCATAGGCGCACCGTGCGCGAGTGGTCCGGTGGCTCCGCAGCCCCACCTATCCAGGTATTCTTCCGACGGCTTGACTCTGAAGTTCGTGCGACCCTACTATTTCCGCAGGGGTGCCGGAAACGAAGTACAACGAAGTTACGGAGCTATGGTCTTCAGACGGTGTCGAGCTGACCCCGAACGCCGGGCTGGATGGAGCAAGGTTGTTTGGAAAAGACCTGCAGGCAGCTCTTCGACGAGCGGCGGATGAATTGGAGCATCAACGGCTGAGGGACAGAAATATTCTGGTTACAAGATCGAAACTGAGAGGGCCCGAGTATGAACATCCACGAAGAGAGTACAGACGGATTTCTCATTCTCTGTCTCGAAGGACGGCTCGACGCCAACAGCGCTAAGACGTTTGAGAAAAAAATCCTTGCGGTGATCGATGGAGGCGAGACACGGTTTGTTCTAGACCTCTCCCGGCTCGACTACGTCAGCAGCGCCGGGCTGAGGGTCTTTTTCCTCGCGTCGTAACGATTGGCTCCCTCGGGCAACAAACTGGTCCTTTGCTCCGTGCAGGAATCCGTCAAGCAAGTCTTTGACATTTTAGGCTTTTACTCCATTTTTTCCATTTCTAGCTCCAAGGATGAGGCGTTGAAAAGCTGGGGCTAGCTCCGAATATCAAAAGGAACCGCTTCAGCCTCAACACAACTGGCCGCCCGGTTGTGGCAAGACGCGATCATCTGGTGGGCGAAGGCCAGCGTTTTCGCGCCGAGTACGGCAAGTTCCGGAGTAGATCTCCTCTTGCTCTCTGCGGCCTTTACGAGAGATAATTCCGAGAGTCGCTTGCAACATCTCGAATGCGGATATTCATCCCGCCAAGCACCAGCTCGCCAAGTTCGGATAATTTTCTTTGCGTCCTTTGCGCGTCGCGGAGGATATTCCGTAAATCGTTTGCGGGCTCTGCCGCACTGGGATCACAACCTGGGCCAAAACCCGCGAGTTCAAATTCAGTATTCCTCGCGAGCCAAGGCCACCAAGCATACCAAGGTTTTGGATAATTATTTTTTTGCGATCTTTGCAGGCTTTGCGCGAGATATTTTGAGATTCGGTTTGCGGCTTTGCCCGCGCTGTGCCTCTACGGTTCCCCCGCCTTCCCGTCCTCATTCCGACTTTGCCGCGAGTGGCTTATGACCGAGCCGAGGCAGCCTTACCATGAGACACGCCTCGCAGCTTGCGCCACCAGGGTGTCAGCACAGGCATGACAAAAAAGAACAGGGCGAAGGCGGTGATCACCCCAGAGATCGGTCGGGTGAGGAAAATCGCGAGCGATCCTTGAGACATAATCAGACTCTGCCGCAGGGCGTTTTCGGCCATGTCGCCCAGCACCAGCGCCAGCACCAGCGGCGCCAGCGGATAGTCGAGCTTTTTGAACACATAGCCGATGACGCCGAAGATCAGCATGTACCAGATGTCGATCATGCTATTGTGCACGGCGTAAGAGCCGATGGCGCAGATGGCGACAATAAGCGGCGTGAGGATCGCGAAGGGGATACGCAGGATGGCGGCAAAGAACGGCACGAACGCCAGCACGATCAGCACGCCGATGACGTTGCCCGTGTACATGCTGGCGATCAGCCCCCAGACGAAGTCCGGGTTGTCGATGAACAGCATCGGGCCCGGTTGGAGACCCCAGATGATCAGCCCGCCCAGCATCACCGCCGCCGTCGGCGAGCCTGGGATGCCGAGTGTGATCATCGGCAGCATGGCCGCCACCCCGGCCGCATGGGCCGCGGTTTCGGGCGCCACGATGCCTTCGATCTCGCCCTTGCCGAACCGCTCCGGATTTTTTGAAAATCGCTTGGCGAAAGCGTAGCTCATGAAAGACGCCGGCGTAGCGCCGCCGGGTTTGAAACCCATCCAGAAACCGATGATCGCGCTGCGTACAAATGTTCGGTAGAAGCGCGGCAAAATTTTCCAGGTATCCAGCACGACGCGCATGTTCATATCGGTTTTTGCTCCCTGGAACCGCAGCCCCTCTTCGACACTGAGCAAGATTTCGCCGATGCCGAATAGCCCGATCACAGCGATGATGAAATCGAAGCCCTTCATCAGGTCGGTGAATCCGTACGTGAGCCTGAGCTGGCCGGTCACGATATCCAATCCGACCGTCGAGAGCATGAAACCGATGAGAATCGTCGCCAGCGACTTGAGCGGATTGCCTCCGCCGAGTCCGACGAAACTCGAAAACGTCAGCAGTTGAATGGCGAAGAACTCTGGGGGGCCAAACTTCAGAGCAACTTCGGCCAACAGCGGTGCGAAGAACGTGATCAGCACAATCGAGAAGAAGGCGCCGACAAATGAAGAGGTAAAGGCCGCCGTGAGCGCCTCTCCGCTCCGGCCCTCCTTGGCCAGTGGATAACCATCAAAGGTCGTCGCCACCGACCACGGCTCGCCGGGAATATTGAAGAGCACCGACGTGATTGCTCCTCCGAACAGCGCCCCCCAATAGATGCACGTCAGCAGAATGATCGCCGAAGTCGGCGGCATAGTGAAGGTCAGCGGCAGCAGAATTGCCACGCCGTTGGCGCCGCCGAGACCGGGCAGTACGCCGATGATGGTGCCCAGCAAGATGCCCACGGCGGCGATAAAAAGATTGAACGGTGTAACCGCGACCTGAAAGCCGAGAAAAAGATTGTCCAATCCCACGAATCAGTACCCGAGCCAGGCCTCGACCGGACCCTTGGGCATGGGTACCAGAAACCAGGTCTCGAAGATGAAGAATGTGATGACCGGGAATGCGATGGCGAGCGCCACGATCATGCGCCAATCATGGCGCCCCACCCACCGCATGTAAAAGGCCAGATAGAGACCCGCCGCAACGTAAAGGCCAAGCCCTGACCACGGACCCGGCGGATCGGTGATGAGAACAAAGCCGGCCAGAGGCCCCAGTACCTTGAGAACCGGTAGAAACCGCTCTCCGGTGACAAAAGGTCCTTCTGATCGGCTAAGCAACGCTTGCACGAACAACACAATGCTGACAATCGCCAACAGGGTTGCAAGCCAGAACGGGAAAAAACCGCTCTGAGGCCCTTCGAGGCCCCAGCCGGCACCTAGGCGGAGCGCATCGTAAATCACGATGCCGCTTAGCAGCATCAGCAGCGCGGCCGTAGCTAGATTGACAGCCCGCATGCTATTTCTTGATCAAACCGCCTTTCTCCATCAATTGCTTGTGGAGTTTGTCGTTCTCCTCTACCCACTTCACGTACTCGCTACCGGTCGCGAAAGCCGGCTTCAGAGCGCCCTTGTGGAGGTAATCCTGGAAATCTTTGGTCTCGAAAACCTTCTTCAAAAAACCGATGTGCCACTCCACAGCGTCCTTCGGCGTTCCGGGAGGCGCGAAAATGCCGCGCAGCATGTTATAGGAGATGTCGGCGCCCAGCGCCTCTTTGATCGTCGGAATTGCGGTCCAATCTTTATCCGGAATCCGCTCCGGATCGAATACCGCGAGAGGTCGCACACGCTTTGCTTTCCAGTTGCTCACGCATTCGGCCGGATTATTGACGCTCGAGTCAATGTGCTTGCCGACCAGGTTGGTGCACACCGTGCCTCCGCCTTTGAATGGCACATAAGTAAACTTCACACCCTGGCTTTGCTCCAGCAGGACCGTGATGATCTGATCCTCCTGTTTGGATCCGGTGCCGCCCATCTTCATCCCTGGTGTCTTTTTCACCGCGCTTATGTATTCTTTAGCGGTCTTGTAAGGTGTTTCCTCGTTCACCCACAGAATGAAGCGGTCGAGTGCCATGCGCGCAACCGGCGTAAAGTCGCGCCAACTGAAGGGTGTGCCCGTCGCCAGTGGTGTCGTAAACAGGTTCGACAGCGTGATGATGATCGTGTGGGCGTCGCCTTTTTTTTCCTTGACGTGCAGGAAACCCTCGGCGCCGGCCCCGCCGGACTTGTTGACCACAATAAATGACCGGGGCGCGAGCTTGTGCTTGTCGCTGATGCCCGCGATTAAGCGCGCCATTTGATCGGCGCCGCCGCCGGTACCGGCGGGAATGACAAACTCGATGGACTTGGTCGGCTCCCAAGCGATTGCCAGCGGTTGGCCGACAAAGAGAGAAATGATAGCAAGCACGGAGATCAGAAAACGTAGGCCACTGATGCTCTTCATAGAACCTCCATTTCTTGACGCAACTCGATAATCTGGCAAAACAAAAACACTGCTTAGGTTCACTCGGTTCTTGCTTTATAACGCTGTCATCAACTCACCTGTGCTCGAGGTATGCCTAAATCAAATTTATACGCGCCAGTCAAGCGACCACCGAATGACGCCTCATTTTGGCGCCGGCGAGAAATCTCCGGTGTCGATCTATGCCTTCAACAGCGAGGTCGGTGCTCGCCCTAGGTACGGGTTGTCACTGATTCGACTCAGTATTGCTGAGTATGCGGCGCCGTTACGTTGCACTCTGTTTTTTGATCTCGCTCATTGCCTGTTCTGGCGTCGGAAGTGAGCGGCTCGCCGGACAGCCCGCGCATCACGCGCCGGGCGGCTTTCGCAATACCAACCCCGATTTCCGCCGTCCTTCAGCATGGACGCGCTGGAGCTTTGTCGTTCGCCGCTTGTGGACGAGCTCCATCGCCCCGCGAAGTTTCGCTGCCCCACGGATCTTCAACGATGGTGACATCCTCCGTGCCGGTCATCCTAATCCGAGCATTACCTGGATTGGTCACTCGACCCTCTTGGTGCAGATGGACGGCACGAATATTTTAACCGACCCGCAGTGGAGCGAGCGGGCAAGCCCGGTGCGGTGGGGCGGTCCGCGGCGCCTGAGCTCGCCCGGACTCGCATTCGAAGACCTGCCGCGCATCGACTTCGTCTTGATCTCGCACGATCATTACGACCATCTCGACCTGAATACCGTAAAACGCCTTGCTGAGGCACACGATCCGCTCTTTTTGGTACCACTCGGTCTCAAGGCGTGGTTTGCCGACAACGGCATGAGACGAGTCGAGGAGTTGGATTGGTGGCAGGAGCGCAAATACCGCGGCCTGAGGTTCGTGTGCGTGCCGGCGCAGCATTTCTCCCAACGCACATTGTGGGATGGCAACAAACGACTCTGGGCGTCCTGGGCGGTGTTGAGCGCCAAGCGGAAATTTTATTTCGCCGGTGACACCGGCTATTTCGGCGGCTTCAAGGAAGCTGGCCAACGGCTTGGTCCCTTCGACCTCGCCGCCATTCCGATCGGCGCTTATGTGCCTCCAGAGATAATGAAAGCAGTGCACACTACGCCGGAGGAGGCAGTGCAAGCCTTCCTCGATCTCGATGCGCGCGCCCTGCTCGGCATTCACTGGGGCACCTTCGATCTCGCCGAGGAGCCGCTCGACGAACCGCCGCAACGCCTGCTCGCCGAGGTTCGCCGCCGCGCCATCGACCCGGCCCGCGCCTGGATCTTTAAACTCGGCGAAACGCGCCGCTGGTAAACAAACCACCCCCACAGCGCCTTCCCATGAGCTACCGGTTTTAGCGTTTCTCCACGTAATTTAAATTTGTCGCTTAGAGCTTGTTCTATTCTCGGCGTGTAACGGGGTGGTACTACGCATTCGCGGCCTTTCGCCTCGCCGACTTTCCCACCGCGATCAAAAACATCACGCTTTTCCCCGCAGCGTGAGGCGAGAAGAATTCCGTTACGTCGTCATCGAAGAACGTGAGGCCGGAGGCGCCGAGGCGCTGAGCGTAAGCTCCCAAATAAATTTTCCCGCCCATGATCGCGGCTTCGAGTTGGGCGGCGCGGTAGCCGCGATTGCCGAAGCGCTCGAGAGCCCGCTGCAAATTCGCCAGAAAATAAATATTCACGCTGCAATCCGCCGGAATCTCCTGGCCGAGGCCGAGATGTTCCGCGTCGCGGCGGAAGTCGCCTTCTTTTAATAATTCCAGCGCGCGTTCCCGGCGGCGAAAGAGATAGGCGCCCGAAGGCAAACCGTCGACCGCATGAACGATCAGATAAACGTCATTGAGCGATTCTTCGGGGTGAGTGAGAAAATCCGTTGGTATGCCGCGGGTCGCGCGGTGGATTAGAGTTGATAGCTCGCCGAGGGTAATCGGTTCACGGGCAAATTCGCGCGTCGACCCACGCCGGGTTATGACCTCCTCGATCGAATCCTTGGGTATCTCCTCGTTACTGAGCGGGTCGAGAGGAAAAAGCCGGTTTTCGGTTTTAGTTTCATCCTTTATCTTTCCGTCTTCCGCCTTTTCTGCGCCTTCGCGCCACGCCACAACCTCCGCTTCGCTTTCCAAAGACGAAGCATCGTGCAACGCTTTGATCGCCGGGTAATCGACTTCGGATTTCGACAACGGCATCGTTTCCAATACCAGCCGTGCGGTCGGCGGCGATATCGCGATCCTCCTTGCCGGTGAATGGCCCAGCGCCACCAGGGAAAGCGCTGCCTCGCGCCGGCTATCCAAGCCCAAAAGCTGGTTTACGGCCGCATCGATGAAGCCAAGGACAACCTTTGCCGGGATCTTGCGAGCAGCCGCTGCGGCCAAAAGATTCGCGAGGATCGTGCCGTTGTCCCAATAGCAGTGGCGATAGGCGCGCGCCTGGTACTTCCAAGCGTTGCGCCAGAACGTCGACGCGCTCACGATGACGCACGGCGAGGTCACGATCGCCGGCTCTTCGCCGGTCGCGCTGACGAGCACTGAACGGTAATCACCGCCCCGTAACTTACGCAGGGCGAAATCCTGCGGGCTGAATTGATAGACTCCCGCCTTGAGATCGTCCAGATCACCGCAAACGACGTAAAGATCGACGTGATAAAGCGCCCCCGTGCAAGCCGCCGCGCGGAACAGCATCTCGCCGCCCGGATAACTCCGGCGCCTGGTGATGCCGGCGGCGAGAAAAAGCAATTCCGCCAGCGGTTGGTTTCCAAGAGCCACTTGCGCGTCCGGCGTCGCGCCGGTCGCCGAAACCGCCTGCAGAGCCGGGATTCCCGAAGAGGATAAATGCTGCGGCAACGCAATCGGCTCCAGCTGGGGGTAGATCTTGAAAGCCATCGGCTGGTTTTCCCAGTCGAGATAATGCCGGTTTGAGCGGATGCTTTCGTAGGAATGCTTGGTGCCGTTATGATAATTCCACGCGGCTTCGATTTCACGGTTCTTCATGTCTCTCTCTCCTACAAAACAGCAATCATATTTAGCCACAGAGGCGCCGAGTTTCGCGAGTCCGAGTATTGCTTGAAGTGAAACTCTTTACTCGACGTACTCCGCCTCTCCCTGGTGAGGTAGTCATTGGCCGATCGTTTCAAAAATTCTCCATGACAAGTTATAATTCCAGCCTACTAGAATGACGGACCCAATTGAAAGGTGATGAAAAAGCTTCTCGTTTTCCAGCATGTCGCGCACGAACTCCTGGGAACGCTGAATCCCTTGCTAAAGCGCGCTGGCTTTCGCATCCGCTACGTGAATTTCGCACGCTATCCCGACGCCCAGCCGAGCCTATACGGTTATGCCGGCCTGATTGTTTTGGGCGGGCCGATGAGTGTCAACGATACCAACCGGCTTCCTCATTTGATCACCGAGCTGAAAGTGATCGAAGACGCGCTGCGGCGCGAGATTCCAGTGCTCGGGATCTGCCTCGGCGCGCAATTGATCGCCAAGACTCTCGGGGCCGATGTCTATCCGAATCGCGAAAAGGAAATCGGCTGGTACGATGTATCACCGACCCAAGAGGCATTCAGCGATCCCTTACTGATGGAGCTGCAAAAAACTGAGAAGATCTTTCAATGGCACGGGGAAACGTTCGATATTCCGAAAAGCACATCCCATCTCGCCTTTTCATCGCTCTGCGCCAATCAGGCTTTTCGCTACGGCACCAAAGTTTACGGCTTTCAGTTTCATATGGAAGTCGACGCGCCGATGATTCATCGCTGGTTGCGAGTCGCGGAAAACCGACAAGAAATTTCCCGTCTACGCGGCGCCGATTACCTCGAACGCATTGACAACGAAACGCCCGAACATATGGCCCGGCTCACGGAATTGAGCGAGCGCGTCTTCGGTGAGTTCATCAACCTGTTCGGCATCGAAAAAAGATATCTCCGCCTGCCCACACGCTGAGTGACGATCCCTCAAAGCGAAAAACGCCAACTCCGCGGATAACCGACTTCATCGACGATCGTTGTTAGGCGCGGGGCGCGGCTTACGTTTTGGCTTGATCGAGCCGATAATCCCTCACGTGGGGAAAGCGCGCAGCCAGGACGGCGACGATCAGCAGAATAACCAAAGCACCGCTGGTCGCGGCCAGTTCCGTTCCAATCAGCGCAGCGAGAGCACCGGCTTGGAACTGGCCCAGCTGCGGGCCGCTATTGGTGAAAATGCTGTTGATCGACGCCATCCGGCCGCGCAATTCGTCGGGCGTGCTGAGCTGGTTAATCGTCGAGCGCAGGATTGCGCTGATGGTATCGCCGATTCCCGAGCCGACCAACAAGAGAACCGATAACCAAAAGAGATGTGAGCCGGCGAACAGCAGCAGAGTCAATCCGTAGATCGTCACACCGAAGAGAATCCAGCGCCCCGCTTGCCGTGCCGGACCCCACACGCTGAAACCCAGCGCTCCAAGCAAAGCGCCGGCTGCGCTGGCGGCGTAAAGGATCCCCAATCCCTGCGGTCCAACGGCGAGGATGTCGCGCGCATAGATCGGGAACAGCGACCGCACCGTGCCGAAAATGTTGGCGCCGAAGTCCATCATCAGAAAAGGAAAAATAACCGCATGGCTCCAGACGAAACGAAAACCGGCGCGCAGCGAGTTCAAGCTGATCGTGCGCCAACCGCCTCGCTCCGGCAGCTTCGTGCGAATAAGCGCGAGCGATGCGAGCATGACGATCCAGGAAGCCGCGTCGACGCCGTAACAGATACCCGGCCCGGCGAACGCCAGCACCAGACCGGCAATCGAAGGCCCGGCAATGGTGGCGATTTGGCGCTGGGTGCTGAAGACCGCGAACGCCCGCGCCAGATCCTCAGCCGGGACGAGGTTTGTGACGATGGCTTGGCGTGAGGGCGATTCGAGGGAGCTGAACAGCGCGAGGAATACCGTGACTCCGTAGAGCTTGAGCGGCGTGACCTGACCCGCCAACGTAAGAAGCGCGAGCGCTCCTGAAACAAAAAACAAGCTCGCCTGCGTCACCATCATCAGTTTGCGCCGGTTCATCGCATCGGCCAGCAAACCGCCGAACAAGAGAATAAACATTTGCGGCACAGCGCGCACCAGGCCGAGTAGGCCGATCTGCAAAGGCGAATCGGTAAGCTCATAGATCTGCCACGCCATCGCGACCTGCGTGAACTGGCTGCCGACGCTGGACAGCAGCAGGCCGATCCACAACACGCGAAAATCGCGATGGCGGAGCGGCGACAGAAGGCGATTTCGGCTCATGGCCAAGAGCGAGGAATCATCGCGTTACGACTGTAAACGAACGATTGGAACTCTTGGAACCCGGGACTGCGTTACTTTTGACAATTCGGGCAATAGAACGCGCTGCGGTTGCCGACGGCGACGCGTTTGATCACGCTCGGGCAAATCCGGCAGCGTTCGCCGTCCCGATCGTAAACGCGCAAATGGTGTTGAAACTCACCAGATTTATCGTCGGCATCGCGATAGTCGGAAAACGACGTGCCGCACCAGCGGATCGCGGCGCCGAGTAATACCGGAATCGCGGCGGCGATTGCGTGCGCTTGCTTGCGCGTCAACCGATGCGCGCGCGTGGTCGGCTTGATCGCCGTCAGCGACAGAATTTCATTGGTATAGATGTTCCCCAGTCCCGCAACGATCTGCTGATCGAGCAGCAGATCGCGAATGCGCCGGTCCGAGGCACGCGTGAAGCGAAACAGATAATCGCCGGTGAGCGCCGGATCGAAAGGATCGAGGCCGAGACTGCGCAACTGCGGCAAATCGAGTAAGGCGGATTTCTTCGTCACCAAGGACAGGCCAAAGCGGCGCGGATCGTGGTAGCGCAACTCGCCGCCGTCATCGAAGTTGACAATGATATGGTCGTGTTTTCGCCGCGGCGTGCCGGCTGCGACGCAGATGAGTTTGCCGGACATGCCGAGATGAAAAAGCCAGACGGCGTCACCGGATAGGTTAAAGAGAATGTACTTGGCGATGCGCGTAATCGCGTCGATGCGCTTGCCGGTCAACGACCTCAGCTGCTTTTTGTCGACCGGCACGCGCAGCCGGGGCTCCAACACCCGCACCTGGCTGATGGTTCGGCCCAACAGATGCGGCCGCAAACTGCGGCAAACGGTTTCGACTTCGGGCAGTTCGGGCATAGCGACGGTGATCCGTCAGGGATTGTCCGGAGAGACCCGTTCGTTTGCGGCGCGAGCCAGCTTGATGAATTCATCGACGCTTAGCGTCTCGCCGCGCCGCTTCGGATCGATGCCGTGGGAACCCAGAAACCGTTCGATCTCGCCTCGGTCGGCCCGCAACCATGCACTTAACGCGTTCCCCAGAGTCTTACGCCGTTGGCCGAAGGCGGCGCGGACTAAACTTTGTAGAGCGGGCAATTCACCGGAAGCTATGAGCGGCTCGGGAAAAAGTTCGATCTTGAGCACCGTCGAGCGCACTTTAGGTCGTGGAAAGAAGGCTTCCGGCGAGACCGAAATTTTTTCTGTAATTCGCCCGTGGATCTGGCACCAGATCGACAGCGAACCGTGTTGTTTTGTCCCCGGGCGGCTCGCCATCCGCTCCGCCACTTCTTTTTGTACCATCAGGACCAGCGTTGAAAAGTGCTCCCGCCATTCGAAGATCCGGAATAAAACCGGCGTTGAAATGCTGTAAGGCAGATTGCCCACGAGTTTGATTTTTTGTTTTGATAACCGATCCGTCAATGGCACCGTCAGGATATCGCCGTGAACCAATTGCAGATTTCTGTCTGCGGCGAGCTCGCTCCGGCGCAAGCGCTCAATTAAAGTGGAATCGATTTCGACGGCCCGCACTTTGCCCGCCCGCTCCAGCAAACGCCGCGTCAAAAAGCCCAGCCCCGGACCGATCTCGAGCACCTCATCGTTGGGATCGAGATCGAGCAGGCTGACAATCGCATCGATCACACGCTCGTGGACCAAAAAATTCTGCCCGCGGCTCTTTCTCGGCTTGAATTCCGATTCGCGCAACGCCGCGCGAACTTCCTCATACAAGGTCATCCCGATCCCTTGCACCTTTGACCCTTGAACATTGGAACTGCTAAAGAGTCAGATCCGCGTCGGCATTGAGGCGATAGTCGTCACGCCGGCCACGCTTGAGCCAATAGTAGCCGGTCAGAGCGATCATCGCTCCGTTATCGGTGCAAAACTTCGGCGCCGGATAGAAGACCGCCAACCCCGCGGCATCCGCCTCCGCTTTCATCTTCGCGCGCAAGCGGCTATTGGCCGCGACACCGCCCGACAATACGATTCGAGTCACAGAATTGTCCATGACGGCTTTGATCGTCGGACCAATCAGCATCTCCGCCACCGCCTCTTGAAAGCTCGCGGCGATATCGGCGGGCCGTTCTTTCGATTCGGCTTGCGGGTGCGACTTGAGATAATGCCAGACGGCGGTCTTGATGCCGCTGAAGCTGAAATCATAGCCGCCGCCGCTCTTTAACCTGGCACGCGGAAAGCGGATGGCTTTCGCGTTACCGGTTTGCGCCAGCTGATCGATGATGCGCCCACCGGGATAACCAAGCCCCATCATCTTCGCCACTTTATCGTAAGCCTCGCCCGCGGCATCGTCGCGCGTGCCGCCGAGATGAACGTAATCTCCGACGCCTCTGACGTTGTACAGCAAGGTGTGGCCGCCGGAAGCTAACAACGCAATGTAGGGAAACGGGACTTCGTGCTCTAGATGAATCGCCAGGAGATGCGCTTCGAGATGATTGACGCCGACATAAGGAAGGCCAGATCGAAACGACAGCCCCTTGACCAGCGAAAGCCCAACCAGCAATGAGCCGACCAGACCGGGGCCGTAGGTAACCGCGATGCCGTCGAGATCGTTGAGCGTTGCGCCCGCCTTGCGCAGCGCGTCATCGACGATTGGCAAGACATTTTTGATGTGATGGCGCGAGGCCAGTTCCGGAACCACCCCGCCGTAGGGGCTATGGACTTGGTCCTGTGAGGAGACGACACTGGCGAGAATCGTTCGCCCGTCCTGCACAACCGCGGCGGCGGTATCGTCGCAGGAAGTTTCGACACCAAGGACTAACATGAAGGCGGAAAGCTATCGAGTCGTAGGCAGAGCGTCCGCACGCAACCGCAGAAGTGCGTCGGCAGCGGTGCGATTACCGGAATTTAGCCGCATCGCCTGGGCGTAATTTGCCTCGGCTTGTTGCAGTTGACCGAGTGCCCGGTAGTTTTCGCCGCGCAGCGCGTGCACTTCGGCCAACCAGAAAGGGTCGCCACTCAGCCGGGCCGCGGTGACGTCGAGAAAATTGAGCGATGCTTTATAGCGTCCCAAGCGATGCTGGGCTTTAGCCAGGTAAAAATAACCGTAAGGATTGGTCGAATCGATAACGATGCTCCGTTCCAGTCGACTGATGGCCTTGGCCGGCTCGCCGGCTTCGAGCAGCTTGCTGGCTTCATCCGTTAGGCGCAACGAGGCGGCGCGCTGGGGCGTGACTCCAGCAGTAATCTTGGCGAGCAAGGAACTGTCGTCGGGTAACGGCGGCGGCAGCGCCAACTGCGCCTCGGGGATCGTTGGATATTCGCTTACACTCGGTGGAATTACTGATTCTTTCTCGGGCGGCGCGGGCGGAGGCTCCAGATCCTGTTCGCGAATTCTTGGATCCTGCACCAGCGGCTTTCTAATAATCTCGATCGATCCAGGCGGTGCTTCCGGTTGCGGCGCAGGCGGTGGAACGCGTGTCGGGATCGGTGCGCTGCCGCTAGGCGGCAGCGGCGCACGATAGGGGCGCTGCGGCGCGCAGCCGGCCAGCGCGATAGCCAGCGCCAGCGCTCCACCTGCCAAATAGTCCGAAAAGTTTTTTACGTCGGCGATTTTCACTGCGTATCTCGAATCGGTCGATAGGGAGGCGTTGCAGGCGGCAGACAGGGTTGGCCGCCCAATTCGCCTTCGCGACCCAGAGGAGCGCAATTCCCCAGGACGTTCGGTACGCTCTCATACATCGGTTCCGGCGCGATAAAGTCGGTTACCGGCATGCCTGCCGTGGCGCTCTTCATGAATTCGGTCCAGATCGGCAACGCCGCTTCTGACCCCGACAAGTTCAGTTTACTTTGGCCGTCAAATCCAACCCATACCACAGCCAGCAAATCCGGCGTGTAGCCGACGAACCAGGCGTCTTTATAATCGTTGGTGGTGCCAGTTTTTCCCGCCGCGGGCCGGTTAAATCCCATTCGACGCGCGGTAAACGCCGTCCCGCGATCGAGGACGCCTGCGAGCAGATGATTCATCATGTAGGCGAGCTGCGGCTCGATGACTTGCTCAACGCGGACGTCGCGCTTTTCCAAAGGTTGAGCATTTTGATCCATGACCAGCTTGACGGCCAGGGGGCGGGTGCGTACGCCGCCATTGGCGAGCGTCGAGAACGCCACCGCAACTTCCAACGGCGTGACCTCTGCCGATCCCAGCGCCAGCGACGGCACCGCCGGCAGAGCGCTCTGAATTCCTAGGCGATGGGCAACCTCGCGCACCCGGCGGATGCCGACGTCTTGAGCAACTCGGCCGGTGGCGGAGTTCAGTGAGCTTTCCAGAGCACGCCGAAAGGTTACGGCGCCGAAATATTCGCGATTGTAATTGTCCGGTTGCCACTCCTTGCCATCATAGCTCCAAGTGAACTGGCTGTCGTTAACCACCGTGTCAGGTGTGTATCGCACGCCGCTTTGCCCGCCGTACATGAGCGCCGCCAAATAAACGAACGGCTTAAATATCGAACCCGGTTGGCGCTTGGCCTGAAACACCCGGTTGAATTGCGATTTCTGATAATTTCTCCCGCCGACCATCGCCTTGATCTCGCCGGTTTGCGGTCGAATAACGACGATCGCGCCTTCCAAGCTGTCGTCGTTGCCCTTACGGCGCAACGCCGGATGCGCCGCTTCAAGTTTTTTGAGGCCCTCCACCAGCGCGCGTTCCGCTTTCCTCTGCAGCTGGAGGTCGAGGCTGCTAAAGATTCGCAGTCCCTCTTTGGTCAGCACCGCGTTCGAGTAGTTTTCGTCGAGCTCGCGGCGCAAATAGTCGACGTAGAAAGGCGCATCGTTGGTCACTTTGACCAGTGCACGCTGCGGCAGGTTTTCGTTCAGCGCGGTTTCATACTGCCGGCGGGAGATCACGCGATCATCGAACAATTTAGCCAAGACCACATTGCGCCGTTTGGTCGCGGCCTCAGCGCTGCGGTACGGCGATAGCCGATTCGGCGCGCGGATCAAGCCGGCCAGGAGCGCTGATTCACCGAGCGTCAAGTCGCTGAGCGGCCTGGCAAAGTAGAATTGCGCCGCTTCCCAGACCCCGAAAATACCCTGCGAGCCTCTTTGGCCGAGATAGATTTCGTTCAAATAATTTTCCAGGATCGTTTCTTTGGAGTATTTGCGCTCGGCGATCAGCGCCATGATCGCTTCGGGGACCTTGCGGCTGAGCGTGCGTTCATCGGTCAAGAAGAAATTTTTCATCAGCTGCTGAGTCAGGGTGCTGCCGCCTTGCTGGAAGCTCATGCTGCCCAGGTTGACCCACATCGCCCGAATAATGCCGATCGGATCGATGCCCTGATGGCTGAAAAATCGCTCGTCCTCGACCGCCAAGACGGCTTTGACCAGCAGCGGCGGAACCTCCGCCAGCTTGACCACTTTGCGCTCCTGCCAGATGCGCTCGTATAGACCGGTCACGAGCTCGGGCTCGAGCTCAAGATCGAACATTTCCTTATCGGTGGATAGATTTTCAATGCGCGCCAGCGTCCCCCCTTTTAACGAAATCCGCACAGGGACGCCCTTGCGCAATTCAGTAGGAAATTCGAAATCGTGGAGATAAATCTCCACCATCCCCTTGGACTTGAGAATTCGATATTCGCCCTTTCTCTTGAGCGCGTCCTGAACCTCGAAATAGCCGAGTCGGCGCAGCTTTTCGGCCAATTCCTCAAGTCGCAGGTTGATCCCGACATAAAGTAGATAACTATCGGAGTAAATTTTTGACGGAAAAAACCACTTCCGTCCTTCGAATTTTTCGGTGACGATGTCTTCCAGGCGCTTTAAGTACCATGCGCCGGAAACCAGGCCAACGGAGGTAATAACGAGGAGCGCAACCAGAAAGATGCTGAAGATTCGGAGTTTGGATTTTTTCAAACTCAACGCCTCTAATGTAACTTGATTTTCGCGCAGAATGGATGGAAAAGCAATGAAACGAGGCCGGGCCGCGCTGGGGTCGCTTAGTGCGCAAAGATCTTCATGACCGAAAAATCAGCGCTGCGGTTTGAGCGCGAGGAATAACGTATTGTCGCCGCGGCGCACGAGAAACAACACGCCGCGCCCCTTACGCACTCCCGCAACCGCTTTCTTATAGTCGTCAATACTGCGCACCGCCTTGCGGTCGACTTCGACGATGATATCGCCCCGGCGAATGCCGGCCTCGTCAGCGGCGCTGCCCGGCTCGACAGCGGTAACGACCACGCCTTCGACCCTCTCCAGCCCCAAACTCTCGGCCATTTGCGGAGTCAATCGTTGTACGGTGAGCCCGAGCTCGCCTTTTTCCGGCGCGGTTGCGACAACCTCTTCTTCTTTAAGCTCGCCGATCGCGACATTCAGAAGTACGTTTTTCTTGTCGCGGAGCACCTTCATTTGCACCTTTTTGTCTACCGGCGTCCGCGCGACGATGATGGGCAGATCGCCCGAATCTTTGACTTCCTTGCCGTCGAACTCAACGATCACGTCGCCGACTTTTACACCAGCCTTGTCGGCCGGACCATCCTTCGATACGTTGGCGACCAAGGCCCCGTAACCCTTCTCCATGCCCAGGCTTTCCGCGATCTCGGGGGTCACTTTCTGAATGAGGACTCCCAGGTAGCCACGAACCACTTTGCCCTTGCCACGTAATTGCGGCAGCAACTCTTTGACCAGATTGATCGGAATGGCAAAACCGATGCCGATGTTTCCCCCGGTCCGGCTGAAGATCGCGGTGTTAATCCCGACCACTTCTCCGCGCAAATTGATCAGTGGACCGCCGGAGTTGCCGGGATTAATCGATGCGTCGGTTTGGATAAAATTATCGTACGGCCCCTGGCCGATGTGCCGGCCTTTGGCGCTGACGATGCCGGAGGTCACGGTACTATCGAGGCCGAAGGGATTGCCGATAGCAACGACCCATTCGCCCACCTCCAATGTGTCCGAATCGCCAAAGTTAGCCGCGATGAGATTGGTCTTGGCGTCGATCTTGATCACTGCAATATCGGTCTTGGGATCCCGGCCGACGACCTTGGCTTCATATTCTTGATCGTCCGCAAGTTTGACGACGATTTTCGATGCATTCTCGACGACATGATTATTGGTCAGAATCGATCCATCGCTATCGATAATGAAGCCCGACCCAAGGCTGCGCTGGCGCTGCGGCCCGCGCGGCAGCGGACCGCCAAAAAAGCGCCGCCAAAAATCATTAAACGGATCTTCCTCGCCAAACGGGCTGCCAAACTCCTGCTGGCCGCGCGCTTCGCTCATCTGAGTGGTCGAGATGTTAACGACAATCGGTTTTATTTTTTTCGACAGGTTTACAAAGTCAGGAAGACCGGTGAAAGCGCGCGGTTCAATATTGCCGGCGTCTCCCAAGAGGTTCACGGCGCGGCTGGGCACCAGCCAATCCAGGCTACCGCTGATACCGAGTCCGACCACAAGCGACGTCAAAGCGACCGAGATGACGCCTTTGATGCTCACGCCACCACGCCACATGTTCCTGAAATCCATCGACGACTCCTATCGCTTCTTCACTGCCTCGACATACTTCATACGGAGATCGAAGAGGATGTCCTCCATCAGGCGGTCTTCGCTCGCATTGAGGTTGCCGCGTGTCTTGTCTTTAAGCATCCCCAGGATATCGATCATCTGTTTTGCCACCGGCACATCGACCTCGACCTTGCCGCTGACCGGGCTGGCGATCTCACCCAAATGCATCAGCGCTTGGGTGCTCAGGCTGATTACGAACGCAGAAAAGTTGATTTCGGGTAGCGTCTCGCGTTCGGAAGCGCGCGGCGACTCGGTACTTTGATCACCGGGCACCGTGCTCTGTGCCGCGCCGACGGTCTCTTCAGGCGCGTCCTGACGCGCCTCGCCGGTCTCCGGGGAGAAACGTCGGCGATCTTGAACCGTAAAGCCTTTATTCTCTGCTTGCTTTTCTTCTTGGTTAGCCATCTCAAGACTCCCGAATCGACAAGAAAAAAAGCCTGGAGGTCGCGCAGGCTTGGAACACCGTCGGACTTCCAGGCGTCGTCGTTTCGAACCTAAAAGATGCTATTTTAAACCACCCGCGGCTAGGAGCCGGATTCATGCCATTAATCAGCAAGTTTTCATCGAGTCAAAATGTAATCCCTGCATTCTAGCTTGTCAAGGTAACGACCTCCGGCAGGTTTACCAACATGGCGATGATTTCCTGCGGATGCAGCTCGGTCAAACAGGCGCGGTGTCGACAGTCCTTCATCGTTGGCTCCGTGCACGGCGAACAGTCGATGGCGCGACGCAGCACGTTGACTTTCTCGCCGCGCGGTGCCCACTGACGAGCATCCGACGGGCCGAACAGCGCGAGGGTGCGGACGCCGAGTGCCGCAGCAAGATGAGAGATGCCGCTGTCATTGCCCAGATAGAGATCAGAGCGAGCGAGCAGCGCCGCGGTTTGTGCCAAACGCAAACCGCGCGCAACGACACACTCGTTTTCCAGCAGTTCGCTGCCGCCTCGCTCTTGTTCCACGGGACCCAGGATCAAAAGAACCATCCCGCCAATCTCCTGCCGCCACCATCGGATCACGGCGCGAAAGAAATGCGCGGGCCAGTTCTTCTCGCGCGCGCCGCTTCCCGGCGCAACAGCCAAGACCCTGGAATGCTCAAGCGAATGCCGCGCCCGAAAACTGTCGGCCCAAAGGATTGCTTCGGCCTGCAGGGTGACGATCGGCTGCGCCGAAGAACCGGCGAGGTGACGCAAACAGATTAGATAGTAGTCCGCCTGATGGACCTGAGCGTCCGCCGGACGAAACGGAAATACCTGCGCTCGTCCGCCCGAGATGACTTCCAGGCGCAGGATGAGTTCGGTTTCGCGGCTTGCAAGCCACGAGTATATGGCGTCATAGGCGCGGAAGAATCTCTGCACCTGTGGATGATCGACGGACTCGGAACGAAAGAGTTGACTGATCTCGGGACGTTCGAGTGAAGCAACCGCAACGCCTGCCGGAGCAATCTCGGCAAATTCACTGCGCGCGAATACATCGACCGCAGCCGAGCGTGCGAGAATCTCTAGAGCCGGCAACAAACAAATGAAATCGCCGAGCGCGCCCGGAAAAATCACGCAGGTTTTTTTCCGAGAGTCGGCACGCTGAGATTCAATCGATTTCATTGACTTTGGCGAGCCGAGAATATAGCATTTGACGCACGTCAAATCGAATCTCACACCTGTCAGGGAAAACGAGTCAAATTGTGGCGAGCTTGAATGGCGCTCGATCCATCCTGGATCTTATCGGCTCCACTCCTGTGGTCAAATTGCGAATACTTCCGGGTAAAAACGATGCCGAAGTTTGGGCGAAGATGGAGTCGTTTAACCCAGGCGGTTCGGTCAAGGACAGGATCTGCCTGAGCATGATCGAGTCGGCCGAGCGCCAAGGAAAACTCAAGCCCGGCACCACCATCGTCGAACCCACCAGCGGCAACACCGGCATCGGGCTCGCATTGATCGCCGCTGTGAAAGGCTATCGCCTGACGTTGACGATGCCCGATACGATGAGCGAAGAGCGACGCAGCCTCCTGTGCGCCTACGGCGCCCGTCTCATTTTAACTCCAGACACCAAAGGCATGGGCGGGGCGATCCACAAAGCCGAAGAACTGCTGCAAGAACACGCTGACTACTTTATGCCGCAACAGTTCAACAACCCGGCCAACCCGGAGATCCACCGCAAGACAACCGCCGCCGAACTGCTCAAGCAGTTCAAGCGTATCGACGCGTTCGTCGCCGGCGTCGGAACCGGCGGCACGATCACCGGCGTCGGCGAGGTGTTGAAAGAGAAAATGAAGGGCGTGCGGGTTTGTGCGGTTGAACCGGCAGCGTCACCGGTCATTTCCGGCGGCGAGCCAGGTTTCCACAAAATTCAAGGCATCGGGGCCGGCTTCATTCCCGCCGTGCTCAATCGACAGGTTCTTGACGAGGTCATCAAGGTCAGCGATGACGAGGCTACCGTTCACGCCCGGCGATTGGCCGCTGAGGAAGGTCTTCTGGTTGGGATCTCTTCCGGGGCCGCGTGCTGCGCGGCTTTAAAGGTGGCGAAAAGCCTGGGTAAGGGTCACGTCGTTGTCACAATCTTCGCCGATAAGGGCGAGCATTATTTGAGCACCGATCTCTTCAGCGACAGACGATGGATGAAAAATTCGAACAACTGATCCGACTCCTGGGCGAAAACAATCGGCTGCTGGTGGCTTTTTCCGCCGGGGTCGATTCGACTTTTCTGCTCAAAGTCGCGCACATGAGCCTCGGCGAGCGGGCAATCGCGCTCACTGCATCTTCGCCCACGGTGCCCCCCGGCGAGCTCGGCGCCGCTACGGCCTTTGCCGAGAGTCTGGGCTGCCGTCACATCGTTATCGATTCGAACGAACTCGACAATCCGTCATTCGCGCAGAATCCCGCCAACCGCTGCTTTTTCTGCAAAGATGAACTCTATCGCCTCTGCCGCGCGGAAGCCGATAAACTCGGCATCAAAACGATCGTCGACGGAACCAATCTGGACGATCTGCACGACCATCGGCCCGGGTTAAAGGCGGCCGATGAATGGCTCGTACGCCATCCTTTGGTCGAAGCCGCGATGACCAAGGCGGACATTCGGCGCTACAGCCGCGAACTCAATCTGCCCACCTGGGACAAACCCTCAAGCCCGTGCCTGTCATCGCGCTTTCCCTACGGAACCGCAATCAATCTGGATCGATTAAAGCAGGTCGGCGCATGTGAGGTTTTCATGAAGAAACTTCGCTTCCGCGAGTTCCGCGTGCGCTATCACGGCGATCTTGCGCGCATCGAAGTTGCGCAAGCCGAAATCGACCGGCTGTTCGACAAACCGACCCGAGACGCAATCGTCGCGAAGTTTAAAGAGGCAGGCTTTCGCCACGTCAGTCTTGATCTTCAGGGCTTTCGTAGCGGCAGTTTGAACGAAGCTTTGCCGGCGCAAACGGTCTAGGGCAGCCGTCCTTCACGTATTAATGATTCTGCCAACCAGACGTCCTCCGGCAAGGTAATCTTAAAATTGGTCCGCTCCCCTTCGATCACATATACGGGTGTGCCGATGCGCTCAACCACCATAGCGTCATCGGTCGCCTGAATTCCTTGGCGCTCCGCCCACTCGTGCGCCGCGACGATCAATCCTTTCTCGAATGCCTGCGGCGTTTGAATCTCCCATAACGCGCTTCGGTCCGGCGTCGATTCGATCCATTGATCCGACGAGACCGTCTTGATCGTATCGCGCACCGGAAGGCCCGCCACCACCGCTCGCTTTTGCGCCGCCGTTTCTACGCAGCGGTCGATCAAGCGGGCGGAAACAAGTGGCCGGGCGCCGTCGTGGATCAGGATGATGTCGCAATCCGACTCGACACGATCGAGGCCGCGCCTTGCCGACTGCTGCCGGGTTGAACCGCCGACTTGCAGGAGCCAGTGACGATCCTTTAACGGCGAATCGGCGCGCAACATGGACTCGCAGCGCTCGAGTTCGCCGGCGCCGACAACCAGGACGACCGTTTCGATGGCCTGGGCCGAAAAAACCCGATCGAGAGTTCGCAGCACCAGCGGTCGTCCGGCGATCGGGATGTAGCTTTTCGAGGTGCCGGCGGCCATGCGGCGACCTTCCCCAGCGGCGAGCACGATGGCGGTCACGTGCGACATCGGATCAAAATAAAAGAGCCGGAAGCTTGGCTCCCGGCTCATTAGAATCAAAGATCAACTCAGCGGGCTCAGTGAGTAAAAATGTGGCGCAGCTCTTCCATGATTTTTTCCTCGGAATGAGAGCGCGCGATCGACAGTTCCTTGACCAATAAATTGCGCGCGGTATCGAGCATCTTTCTTTCACCGAAGGAAAGTTCCTTGTCGCCCTTAAGAACAAAGAGATCGCGCAGAACCTTGGCGATTTCGAGGATCGAGCCGGTCTTGATCTTTTCGGTATATTCGCGGTAGCGGCGATTCCATGTTTGCTGGTCGGTCTCAACTTTCTTCTGTCGAAGCACTTTATAGACCTTGGTCACCATGGCGCGGTCAATGATTTTGCGCAACCCGACCGAGTCGACATTGTCGATCGGAATCATGATTTTCATATCAGTCTCGAGAATACGCAGCATGTAAAATTTCTTTTCCGTGCCCGAGATAACGTGACTTCGTATGGCTTCAATCTCTCCTACCCCGTGGGCGGGATATACAACCTTTTCGCCGACCTTAAACATACTTTTTTCCTCCTGAGTCGAAACTTTCGCTTTTTTGTTCGAACTTATAAAAATCCCTAGGACCGAAACTACAGAGAAGCGGAATGTCGTGCGAGAAGGATGGCTGGAAGGTTGAGTAGAACTGTGTAATAGCTGCTCGTTTCTGGCAGGAATTTTCCATCATGCAGCTATCGGCGTCCGCTCATAAGAACCTTCAAAAAAATTAGCGGTCAAAAGATACTGACCGCTAAAACAATTTAATCAACAATTAATTTATACACCAGACGAGCAGAGCCCGTCAAGGGAGCGAGTCGGACTCACGATTCCCGTGGTGTTTCAATTATTTATACATTAAATATCAAGCGATGGCTGAGTGCGCTATGTGCCTCGCTTGGGCAAACGCCGTGGGTTAACTATTTGCGTTCAATTCGAGGGTCATTGCCAGGGCGTCCTCACCGTTATCCGAATAGTAACCTTTGCGGATTCCAGTGGTCGCAAAACCGATCGCTTCATAGAGTCTCTGGGCCGGAATGTTAGATCTCCTAACTTCAAGCATCACGCGAACTATAGCCTGACGCTTCCCCTCGCTGATGACCCGGTCGAGAAGAATGCGCGCTATACCCCGGCGCCGGAAGTCAACATGCACCGCCAGGTTGTGGATATCTATCGCTCCAGGCAGGAGCCAATAAAGAACGTAACCAACTATCTTTCCGTCGGTCTCCGCGAGAATCGAGCGGGCGCAGGCGACTTGCAGCTCCTGGCGAAAAAAACCGGTGCTCCAAGGGAAGCGGTACGATGTTCTTTCGATCGCCATCACCTCATCGAGATCGGCGTTCGTCATGGGGCGAACGCTCAAACGCTCGCTAAACGCAAAAGAGCCACGGGCTCTTTCCTCACCTTGGGTCGGGTTGGATTTTCTCTTTAGGTCGTGGCCGATCGCTGTGCTACGCTCTTGGGAATTATGCTTTAACAACCAAAACCTCGAGCACTTTGTTTTCGTAGCGATGCGCCAGTCCGGTGATTTTCTGGCGCAACGGAATCACCGTGACGAATTCCGGTGGAAACGCGCCGGCACTGGACGAGATGTTTCGTACTTTTTCATCCGCACATTTGCCCTTCACCACCACCTGCCCCGGCTGTAAAGCGAGATCGTAGTCGTAATCCGGCATTTCGTCCGGCAACTGCTCTCGCTTGGCGATGCCGATATCCGGCACCCGGCGGGGAAACTCCATGCGGACGAGATACGCTCCGCCTCGATCTTCCACTGTGTAGACATTGCCGTAGCGGCGTTCGCGTTCAAGTTTATCGTCGAAACCTTTGGAATAGAAACCGTCGACGGGCACAGGAATGTCTCTGATCATCCCGGTGTACTTGGCCAGCAGCGGCTCTAAAATCAGTCCCAACGGAGCGCCGTAAAACGACGGCAGAAACCTCATCTCATCGGCCGGTTTGGCGCCAAAGAAGCCGTCCTTGAGGCGAAAGATTCCCTCGGCAGCGGCGACCGCCAAGCCGATGAGAACATAATTATTGATCGCCTGGCTGAAAATGATTTGCGGACCGTTGACCGCTGCCGCGATCACCATACAGATGAGCGGATAAAGAACCGCGTTGTGAACGATGTTGGCTGCGGTGCTCCCTGCCGCTGTAAACAACGGAGTCTGCAGCGCGTCTTCCAGGCGCTTTTTGGTATCATGCGGGAAAGCGCCAATGATGGGTTGCAACAAGATCACGGCCAGACGAACAAATCCTGGAAGATGGGTCGAACCACGAGTGTACTTCTCTGATGCCACTTCGAAACTAATCGGCAATTCGTCCGGAAAGGTTTTCTTCGGCTTCGGCGGTTGCTTGGGAGGTATCGGCTTTGGCGCTGTCGCAGGCGCCGCCGGAGTGGCCTTCGCGACCGGGGCGGCGGGCACGTCAGGCGCAGCTGACTGTGCTGCGGCTGGAGCGGGCGCCGGTTTTGCCGCGGCCTTTTCCTCCGGTGCCGCGACCTGAGGGGCTGGCGCCGCCGGCGCTGCCTGCCCGTTGCCTTTTCTAAATCGTGACTGAAAAGTATCGCCGAAATCGGTTTGCGGATGCAGCGAACGAGCGCGGGCAATCAACGCTTCCTCAGTTTCAATGTTATTCGGATCGGTGACGCATACGTCGACCGGGCAAACCGCCGCGCAAGCCTCGTAATCGTGGAAACCTACGCACTCGGTGCACAAAAGCGGATCGATGACGTAAACCGGATCACCCTGACTGATTGCGTTGTTCGGACATTCTGGTTCACATGCCCCGCAATTGATGCAATCGTTGGTGATCATCGTTGCCATTGCCGCTACTCCTAATCCGTAGATTTAATTACGTGTTTCCCTGTTCGATGTCAATAAATTGCGCCGTTGTTGCAACTCGTGAAAGCTTCATGTTAGCTAAACGATCAAGGCGGCGTACCCAAGTGGTTAAGGGAGAGGTCTGCAAAACCTCGATGCAGCGGTTCGAATCCGCTCGCCGCCTCCAAATCAACCGATCGCTCTCGCATTCGCTTTAGGGTCTTTGTCCTCGTAACCCTCAATCCGTTTTTAATCCAAGTAAACGATCGAGTTCTCCGGCAAAATCCAGGTTCCGAGCCTCGTCATAGCCACCGATCGGCCGATCGTCGATAAAGATCTGAGGCACCGTGCGGCGCTGCGATCGTTTTTCCATTTCCATCCTGCGGTCCGGATCGTGGGTCACGTCAACCTCTTCGAACACGACGCCTTTCGAACGCAACAACGCCTTCGCTGCCGTACAATAGGGGCAGTAAGTGGTGATGTAGATCACGACTTTAGCCATTGGCTGTTCACCTCTCTATGTGCCTCGGCGCCCTGCGCAGCGGCAATCTCGCTGCGTTCCGTGATTTGCCTTTGTGGTTCGTCCGTTCTAGGTACTTCCAGTTGAAAGCCCGCAATGATTTTGCCATTACTTGTGCCGTGCAATTGGTCGGCCTAACCGGCGGCATTGCCTCGGGCAAAACCACCGTAGCAAAAATTTTGCAGCAACTCGGCGCCGCCGTCGTCGACGCCGACGCTTTGGCGCGCGAAGTCGTCGAGCCGGGACACGACGCTTGGCGCGAGATCGTCGACACATTCGGGGTCGAGATCCTGCAATCCGATCGAACCTTGGACCGGCAGAAGCTACGCGCCGTGATCTTCAATAATACCACTGCCAGAAAAAAACTCGAATCGATCGTCCATCCGCGTGTCCGCGCCCTGGCCGAAGAGCGGATCCGCCAGCACGCGGCGGCCGGAGCCGAGATCGTCATCTACGAAGTACCGCTTTTATTCGAAGGACGCCTGCACGAGTGGCTTCGGCCCGTCGTGCTAGTTGCCTGTGACGACGCCGTTCAAAAACAACGCCTTCGGCAACGTGACGGCCTCAGCGCCGAGGAAGCTCAGAAGCACATCGATGCCCAGATGAGCCTGGAAGAAAAACGTCGGCTCGCCGACTACGTGATCGAGAACAATGGCGATCTCAAAGATCTCCAACGGCAAGTTGAAGCCGTTTTAAAACAGATCAAAGCTACTTGACCCGTTCGAGATAGGAGCCGTCGGTAGGATCGACGCGCACTTTGTCACCCACCTGGATGAAAGGCGGCACTTGCACGACCACGCCGGTCTCCAATTTCGCTGGTTTGTAGGATGCGCTGGCGGTAGCGCCCTTCATCGACGGCTCGGTGTCGAGCACTTCCAGATCGACGCTCGATGGCGGATGGATACCGACCGGTTTGCCGTCGTGAAATTCAATGCCGACCACAGAGTCCGGCAAGAGATACGACAAAAGCCCGCCGATCTCTTCGGCGCTCAGGGTGATCTGCTCGTAGTTTTCGGTGTCCATAAAAGTATGCAGATCGCCTTCCGCATAGAGATACTGCATCTGTCGGTTGTCCAGAATCGCCTGATCGACGCGATCTTCGGAGCGGAACTTGTATTCCGTACCGATGCCGGTCCGCAAGTTCTTCATCTTAGTCTGCATAAAGCCGCGCTTGTTGCCTGGGGTGAGATGATGTACGGCCGTAACCCGAAAAAGATCACCCTCGTGGATGATGATCATGCCCGGTCTAAGTTGCGTCGCTTGAACCATTACTAAATTCCTTCCTCCTATTGCTGCTCTCCTCGTTAGCAGTTTCCGCGGGCGGCTTCAATCAATCCCGCCGCAACTTGTGCCGGGAAGAAATTTACGCGTAAAGGCCGCGCCACAGCATCGCCTGCGTGACACGATCGATACCGATCATCAGCGCCGCCATGCGCATGTCGACCGAATGCTTTTGGCTCATCTCGAGCACTTGATGGAAGGCTTTGACTAGAATATCACGCGATTTGTTGTTGACTTCCTCTTCGGTCCAAAAGAAGTTTTGCAGATCCTGTACCCATTCAAAATACGAGACCACCACCCCGCCCGCGTTAGCGAGCACATCGGGAATCAAGAAGATGCCCTTTTCTCTCAGGATCGCGTCCGCCTGGGGAGTTGTCGGTCCATTGGCGCCTTCGGCGAGAATGCGGCACTGCAGCCGCGGCGCATTGATCTCGGTGATTTGCATCTCCAGTGCAGCGGGAATGAGCACGTCACATTTTAGCTCCAGGATTTCCTGGCTGCCGATTTGGTCGCCGTAGGGACAGGCTTCGAGACTGTGATTCTTGTCTGCGACTTCAAGGAGTTTGTCGATCGGCAATCCTTTGGCGTCGACAAACCCGCCGGTTCGGTCCGCCACGCCGATAATTTTTACACCGATTCTCGCAAGCTCCTTCGCGGCGACCGATCCGACATTGCCGAAGCCCTGAATCACGGCGGTGCATTTCGTCAGATCGATTTTCAAATGTTTCGCGGCTTCAGTAATCGTAAAAACGACGCCCCGACCGGTGGCCTCGCGCCGCCCCAGCGTTCCTCCGATCGCCACCGGCTTGCCGGTAACGATTTCGGGCACGGCATGTCCTTTGTGCTGAGAATAGGTATCCATGATCCAGGCCATGACTTGTTCATTGGTGCCCATATCAGGCGCAGGAACATCGATCTCGGGGCCGATGAAATTGATGATTTCCGCGGTGTAACGCCGCGTCATCCCTTGCAGCTCGTTACGCGACAGCGTGGCGGGATCGCAAGCGATGCCGCCCTTGGCGCCGCCGAGCGGCAAGCCGACCAGGGAGCATTTCCAGGTCATCCACATGGCGAGCGCGGAAACTTCGCCGAGATTGACGGCGGGATGATAGCGTATGCCGCCTTTAAATGGCCCTAAGACGTCATTGTGCTGTACCCGGTAGCCGGTAAAGACCTGAACGCGGCCATCGTCCATTCGAGTCGGCACGCTGACAATCATCGCTCGATCCGGCCTGCGCAATCGCCCCGCCACGTTGGGATCAACTCCGAGCTTGCTGGCGGCGGCGTCAAATTGCTCGATCGCCATTTCACTCGCCGCACTGCGCGGTTCGTCGACTGACATTCATTCCTCCGCTTGTGTGATGAAACCGAACTTAGAAGCTATCCCGGCGGCCAGGTCATCAAACGCCCGCCGATAAGATGATAGTGGAGATGAAAAACGCTTTGGCCGGCATCGGCTCCGGAATTGACGACGATCCGAAACCCGGTGTCGGCAATTCCCTGTTCGCGCGCCAAGCGCGAAGCCACTTGAAAAATTTCCCCGATCAAGGCGTGGTCTTCGGGCTCGATATCGAGCACACCCGCCAAATGTTTGCGCGGAATTAAGAGAAGATGGACCGGCGCCTGCGGCTTGATGTCCTTGAAGGCGACGACGTGATCGTCCTGGTACACGATGTTGGCATTGACCCTGCCTTCAACCAGCGCACAAAAAAGACAACGATCCATAAAGCGGCGCTCCTAAGAGAATGCAGGTTAAAACCCACCCCTATTCGTCCGCGCCGGGGAGACGGGCGTAAATTCGCCCGTCTTCGATTTCCACCGGCACGCTTTGCAGTGACAGGCCCAGGCACGGTCCCCAGATGCATTCGCCGGTCGGAGGCTCAAACACGGCGCCGTGCGTCGCGCACATGAGGTACCGCTGATCCGAGCTAAAAAACTGATTATCGATCCAGTCGAGCGTGATCCCGGTATGAGGACAGCGGTTGATGTAGGCGAAGTGGCGGCCTTCGAAGTTGACGATCAGCGCGTCAAGATCGCGCTTGCCGCGGCGCAAGGTAAACTTTTTGCTCTTTCCATGTTCAATCTCGCCCACGACCCCGAGCAATTTTCGCGCTGATCGTTTTTCTCCTTGGCTCATCCGAACTCCTAATCCGCAAGCGCTTTCAGATCGCCGTCCGGGCAGCCGACCAAAACTTCATCTCGATCGACCGTAACCGGCAGCCGATAAAGCGATTCGCCCTTGCACGGGCCGTCTACGCACAGCCCGGTGGCAAATTCGTAAAGCGCCCCATGCGTGTAACATCGCAAGAATTGCCCGTCATCGCTGACAAATTCATCCCGGACGAAATCCAGCGGCGTCGGCATGTGCCGGCAACGGTTGACATAGGCGTGAAAATTTCCCCGATCGTTGATCAAAAAAGCGTCCAAGCGGTATCTCTGACAAATTAGCCAAAATTTTTTTACCGTTCCGGGTGAGAGCTCGCTAACTTTGCCGACCACCCTGCCGCCGTCCCGGCTCTCGGCCGCCATCTTGCGTTTGTCACGCAGAAAAATCCGCCGGTGAATCACCCATCCGACAAGATAGAGCGCGAGCAGGGCCAGCGATATAGTGATCGTGACAGCCATTGCCGAGCAAGTTCGTCTACTCGGGTTCTTTGCCGACGCTATCGCGGATCCGCTTGACCTCTTGCGCGGTCTGCCGGCCAGACATGCCCATGACCTGCATCAGCTCGGTTGTCATCTCGGCCGTCACTTGATCTTGGATGCTGCCTCGTCCGTCTGGGTCGGCTTGAAGAAAGCGGAGAATTTTTTCTTTGTCGATGCCAGTCTGTTCCAGACCGTCAAGAAATTGCCCGTAGCTCACCTTGCCGCGCAGGTCCTGGACACGACTGAGAAGTTTCTTGCAGTCGGCGCAAACTCGGCCGAAAATTCCGGCGCGCTCGCTGCAATAAATGCATTTCTTACCCATCTCGTTCTCCAGCACTAACCGCGCGGTTGCTTGTCACCCATCGCGTCCGCCCACAGACCCTGCAAACCGGCCGTCAGAATCGCGTTGCTCGCGACCACGCCGCGATGCTTGGGCAACTCGCGATTGAACGACATCACCGCACCAGCGCCATCGACGACTTTACCGCCGGCTTCCTGAACCATCAGGACGCCGGCGCAAATGTCCCATTCATGGATCGTGCGAAAAGTAATCGTGCCATCGCCGTCGCCCCCGGCGACCTTCGCCAGACGGTAGGCGATGCTCCCGACCGGCTTGATGTCACAGCGATCGACGAAGGCCTGAAATTTTTTCTGCGGTTCGGAGCGGCTCACCAGGAGCAAGGCTCCATCAATGTCGTTTCGCGGCGTTACCCGAATCACTTCTTCATTCAGGAAAGCGCCTCGCCCGGCCGCTGCCTTGTAAAAGCGATTTTTCGCCGGGTTGAAGACGATCGAAACCTTAGGAACGCCGTCGACGACAAACGCGATCGAGATGGCGAACTGGGGCACGCCCTCGATAAATTCCTTGGTCCCGTCAATGGGATCGACCACCCAGACGCGCGACAACGCCAAACGTTGGGTATTATCCTGATCCTCTTCCGAGAGCCAGCCATCCTGAGGAAAACAGCGGCTGATCGTTTCACGGATGATGCGATTCGCTTCCAGGTCGGCCGTCGTGACAGGATTATTCTTGCTCTTCTCGTGGACGTCGAACTTCCCCTTGAAAAGTTCCATCACCAGCGCGCCCGCGTCGCGGGCTGCAGTTTCCGCCGCCGCCCACTCCGCATTGTAATCAAAGTCGGTTGCCAATTTGTCCTCACACCTGCAGACGCTATTCAGCTATTGAACACCAGAATCGAAATTTCGGCAACTGAGATGTGGGGCAATCATCCCGGTGGCATTAGCCGGAGCGCGGCTCAGATCGGCAGTTCATCGATGGACTCAAGCGTTGCCGCGCCGGCTCGGTGCATTTCTGCCAGCGCCTGCTCTGAATCGCTTGGATCTAAATTGACGCCCCGGATGGCGTCGGTGAGGACCACAATCGTGAAGCCCTGCGTCATTCCATCAAAGGCCGTATACTTCACACAGTAATCGGTGGCCAAGCCGCCGATGAATAGTCGTTCAACACCCAATCCACGCAACAATTCCTCAAGCGAGATTCCCGAATCGGTCCTGCCATGGAATGCGGAATAGCTGTCCTCATCGGCGGCCATTCCTTTGGAAACTAAAATCACGTCCTCCGGAAGTCTCAACTCGGGATGGAATTCGGCTCCGGCGGACTGCTGAACACAATGAACCGGCCACACCCCGCCGTACTCTTTGAAATGAGTAGTCTTCTGCGGATGCCAATCGCGGGTGGCGATGACCGGCAGCCGCGCGGCTTTGAACTTTTCGATATAGCGATTCAAAACCGGAATTATTTCGTCGCCGTTTTTCACCCCCAAGGCGCCGCCCGGGCAAAAATCGTTTTGGACATCGACGACGATGAGCGCGTCTTTACTCTGCATCGATTTTAATTATAAAGGATGTTAGCTACGTTGCAATTGCGGTTACACCGACGGGCCGAACTGTGCCATGACGATTAAGGCTGTTTTTTTTGACGCCGCGGGAACGTTAATGAAGCCCACTCGACGAGTCGGCGAAAGTTATGCGGCGTTCGCCGCGAAGTATGGGGTCGACGTTTCGCCGGGGGAAATTTCTGAGCGTTTTCGCGTCTGTTTTGAGGCGGCGCCGCGGTTGGCTTTTCCTGGAGCGCCGGAAGAAACCGTAACTTCGCTGGAACGCGATTGGTGGAAGAACCTGGTGGCGCGGGTATTTGAGCCATGGAGCCCGTTTGCAAGATTTGACGAATTCTTCGACGGCCTGTTCTCCTATTTTGCCGAGCCGCGCGCCTGGAGTCTTTATCCGGAAGTCGCTGACACGCTGGCCGGCCTGAAGCAGCGCGGATTGAATTTGAGCGTGATCTCGAATTTCGATTCGCGCTTGGTGCAGATCCTTGACGGCCTTGGCGTGGGTTCATGCTTCGATCATATTTTCGTGTCGAGCCGGGTGGGCTACGCAAAACCCGAGGCAGAAATCTTTCACGCCGCATTGAAGCGCCACGAGATCAGGCCGGAAGAGAGTCTTCATGTCGGCGACAGTGAAATCAATGATCGGCTCGGCGCCCGTAAGGCCGGATTGCGCGCTGTCCTCGTCGACCGTCGCCGGCTGGCAAGCGCCAACAATGAAGAGCGTATTTCGAGCCTCAGCTCGGTTTTCGATTTAATCCAGTAACCGGCGGCAATTCCAACTTGACACCTCGGGACGGCTGCGTTACACGGCAGCTACTTGAGCGAGCGTTTAATGTCGTTTTCTAACCCAGGAACCGTCCTGCCAAAACAGCGCGGAATCCTGACCGGCGTCTTCACCGGGTCAAACAACGCCGATTTTCGCTGACGGCGCCGCAACAACAGTTGCGTTCGGTGAACTCGAAGGTCGGTTTGGCGTGCAACGACTGAAGACCGTGGAACAAAAAACCAAAAAATCACCGGGCGACCCCTCGAAGGCGGTCACCGAAGAGCGGCAAAGAATCTCCCGCGAGCTGCACGACCGGGTATTGCAGTTGCTGTCCGGCACCCGCCTGCGCGCCGAAACCTCGCGACATCAGCTTCTGGACAATCGCGCTGCGCTGGAAAAAGAACTTCACGTCATCGAGGAAAACATCGATAAGGCGATCATTGAGATTCGCAATCTACTCGCGGAAAATCAGAACCCCGAGGAGCTCCAAGCCGGTTCTCTGGAGCGGCGGCTCAAACAAGAACTAGAAATATTTCGCGCTCGCACAGGATTCAAGCTCGACTTTCGATGCGCGGTCGGACCCCGGAGCTTGCCGACCAAGCTTGAAAGAGAACTGTACTTCACTTTGCGCGAAGGCATTTTAAATGCCGTGCGCCATTCCCGGGCGACCGAGCTGCGGCTGACCTTGACGAGCACAGCCGAAGGCTGCCAGGCGAGCTTGCGCGATAATGGCGTCGGGTTCGACCCGGCTGCCATCGAAGGCAGCAGCCATTACGGGCTCAAGAGCATGAGAGGAAGAATTGAAAAAATCGGCGGTGCAATTCGTCTCGATTCGGCACCCGGAAAAGGCACGGAAATAAAAATCACCGTGCCTTTCAATCAAAGCTAGAGCAGAACTTCGAGGTGAAATGCCGACGGACTGCGGATCTCGCAACCGAGCTAGGAGTCTTCTGCGATCGCGGCCAACCTTGTCAAAGCTTCGCCCGTCACCCTAAAGACCGTCCAGTCGCTCATCGGCATCGCGCCGAGCTTCTTGTAAAACTTGACCGCAGGTTCATTCCAATCCAATACCGACCACTCCAACCGGCCGCATTTTCGTTGGTTGGCCAGGCGGGCGACGTAGCGCAGTAATGCGGCGCCGAACCCGCGCCGGCGAAACGCCTCGTCGATGAAGAGATCTTCAATATAGATCCCCGGTTGTCCGAGAAAGGTCGAGTAATTGTGAAAGAAAAGCACAAAGCCGATCGGGCGCTTTTCGAAGCAACCGATCGCGGCCTCGGCGGTGCGACGGCGGCCGAAGAGTGTTGCACGCAAAATTTTTTCGCTGGCAACGACTTCGTGCGCCAGGTGCTCGTAAGCGGCGAGCTGGGTGATAAACGAGAGAATCACCGGCACATCCGACTTGGTTGCCGCTCGAATGTGAAATCGCGGAATCTTACTGGAAGATTTCATCGCCGGACTATCCATGAATCACACAACCTCTGCTGCCGCCGGTCGCTCGGGCTTGCGCTGTCCGCAGCAGCTACTTGGCATCCTTAAGCGCGCGCCAGACGCGTTCGGGTGTGAGCGGTAGGTCTTTGATGCGCACGCCGGTGGCGCGATCGATAGCGTTGCATACGGACGGTGCAACCGACAGAATGCCGCCCTCGGCCATCCCGCGCACGCCGAACGGGCCGGGACCGTCGCCATTTTCGATTAATGCCGTGTGAAACTCCCCGGGCACATCCGAAAAAGTCGGCACTCGGTAATCGACCAAACTGGAATTGAGTAGCTGGCCCTGGTCATAAATCAGTTGCTCGAAGAACGTGTGGCCGATTCCCTGCATGGCCGCGCCTTCTTCCTGAGCGACGCAGTGCTCCGGATGAATCGCTTTGCCGACGTCGGCAACGGAGATAAACTTTTTGAGCGTCACTTCGCCGGTTTCCTGGTCGACGGCGACCTCGGCACAGCCCATCCCCACTTCCCAGAAAACCGGCAGCGCGTTATTGGTTATTTCCGGTCCCGCCTCGCCGCGGCCGATCATCTCACCGCCGGAGCCCTTGCCGAAGCGGCGCTCAAAAGCTTCTTTGAACGTCAGCCGGGATTCGCCGCAAATGAGCGCGCCGGCTTCGACCCGAATCTGCTTCGACTGCACGGCCATCGCTTGGGCGCCAATCGCGATGAATTGCTGTTTCAAGTCGCGCGCCGCTTTTTGCACCGCCGTTCCCATGAGAGTTGTCGACCGGCTCGAACCGGTCGAACTATCGTAGGGTGTCACCTTCGTATCGGCCCCCGCCATGCGGAACTGTTCCATCGGTAGAGTCAATTCCTCGGCGGCAATCTGCGTTAATGTCGTCCGCACTCCCTGGCCCATTTCCGTGCTGCCGGCGACGATGTTGGCGATGCCGTCCGACTGCATCCGGATCATCGCCACCGATACCGGCGTCGCGCCAGCGTTTGTGATCGCGCAGGCCATCCCGACCGACGGGTTTTTTTTCCTCAGCGCTTTTTTCCAACCGCTTTCACGTACCAAGCTCCTTAAACTCGCCGCCAGGTCGGCATCGATGCCCTTCAGTCCGGGACGCAGCTCCTGGCCCTTTCGCAGCAGGTTTTTCATCCGCAGTTCTGCCGCGTCCATGCCGATTCTGGCCGCGATCATTTCGATTTGCGATTCACCGGCAAAAATGACCTGCGGCGCGCCGATGGCGCGATAGGAGCCCGCCGAGCCGGTATTGGTATAAACTTGATAGGCGTCGGTGCGAATGTGCGGAATCCAGTACGGGCCGAGCACTCGGGTCGCCGAGCGCGCCGTCACCTGCGGACCGTTGTCATCGTAGCCGCCGGTGTCGAGATAAATCGTGGCCTCGCGGGCCATGATCGTGCCGTCGCGTTTGACGCCAGTCTTGATTCTCACGCGGGCGCCGTGACGGCGCACGGTCACCATCGATTCGCCGACCGAGTTGCAGATCCGCACCGGTTGTCTGGCCTTGCGCGCCAGGGCGACGACCAACGGTTCGAATTTCGTATACGACTTGCTGCCGTAGCCGCCGCCAAGATAATGGATGATCAGACGCACCTTCGCCGGCACCACTTTGAAGATCCTGGCGATATCGCCGCGCACCTGAAACGGATGCTGCGCGGAGGACCAGACCGTGATCTCATCGTCGTCGCCATAGTGGGCAATGACGGAATGAGGCTCCATCGCAAAGTGATAGACCATGGGGAAAGTAAATAGGTCTTCGACGATTTCCTCCGATTGGGCGAATCCCTCGTCGATGTTGCCACGAACCACTCTTTCGTGCGTGCCGATGTTTCCGGTCTTATCCTCGTGGATGGCGGGCGCGCCGTTCTTGAGCGCAGCATCGATACCGGTTACGACTGGCAACTCTTCGTAGCTGACCGCAATCAACGACAGCGCCTCTTCCGCGCTCGCCACGTCCTGGGCCGCCACGGCCGCCACAGGCTCGCCGGCGTAGCGCACCTTATTCATGGCGATCACCGGCCGGCCGTTGTAGATTGGATTTAAGTCGGCGAGGTCCGCTCCCGTCAGCACCGCGACGACACCGGGCAACCGCTCCGCTTGCGTGGTGTCGATGGAACCAATGCGCGCGTGCGGATAGGGACTGCGCAGGATCTTGCCGTCGAGCATGCCCGGAACGGTGATGTCGCCGACGAACTTTGCTTTGCCCGTGACTTTGTCGATGCCATCGACGCGCGCCACGTTGTGGCCGACGTACTTGAGCTGTCGCTTCGCCATCTCGTCTCCGATCAGCAATTTTAAGCGAAGCTAACAAAGCGCCTCCGCCAGTTCAAGAAAGCCGTCGCCCTGTTTCGACCCGACGCGAGACCTCTTTCTCCTTTTATTGGGAATTAGCCGGATCTTCGGCTATAACCGTGCGCATGCTGTTCCGGTCACGACTCGTTCGGGGCACGCTCGTGCAACGTTACAAGCGCTTTCTTGCCGACGTGCGCCTGCCCAACGGCGAAATCGTGACCGCGCACTGCACCAACACCGGCAGCATGCTCGGTTGTAAAGAGCCCGGGAGCGCTGTTTATCTTTCGTTAAGTCCGAATAAAGGCCGCAAGCTCGCCTACACATGGGAGATGATTCAAGTCAACCGAATCTGGATCGGCATCAATACGCTGCACCCCAACCGGCTGGTCGCCGAAGCGATAGAAGCAGGTGATATCGCGGAATTGCGCGGTTACACGACGATCCGCCGGGAAGTTAAAGTCGGCGCCCATAGCCGGCTCGATCTCTGCTTGGAAGGAAGCCACGGCCGTTGCTATGTCGAAGTGAAAAACGTCACCGTCTCTTTTGAGGGCGCCGCCGCTTTTCCCGATGCGGTCAGCGAGCGGGCGACGAAGCATCTCAAAGAATTGATTCGTCTCAAGCGACGCGGTCATCGCGCCGCCCTGGTTTTCGTGATCCAGCGCGGCGACTGCGATTATTTTCGTCCCGCGGACGAGATCGACCCAGAGTATGGCCGCTGGCTTCGCAGAGCTGTCAAAGCCGGCGTCGAGGCATTGCCCTATGTAGCGAACGTGACTCCCCAAGGAATCGTGCTGACCGAAAAGATCGAGACGAGATTTTGAGTTTGTCGGGGCAAATCACCGCAAAACGCTTCACGTCGGGATTGTCATCCGTTATTGCCATGCCCTGAACCTACGTGTTAGAGAACAGCAATCCCTCGGTCATCGAAACTTTTCAGCTCATCGCCCAAGGAGGTTTATATGATTACCGCTCAGGATCTCAAAGGCGCATTGGCGATCATGCCGACGCCCGCCAAAGAAGGAGCCGATCGTTTGGATGCAACGGACACGGTCGATCTCGACGAAACGGCGCGGCTTACCGAGAGCCTCGTCCGCGATGGCGCCACCGGCATCATGGCGCTCGGCACCATGGGCGAATGCGCGACGACCTCGCAGCGCGATTACGAAGCTTATGTCGATTGCCTGCTGAAGACCGTGCACGGGCGCATCCCGACTTTTGTCGGCACGACAGCGCTCGGCGGCCATGAAATCGCGCGCCGGATTAAATTCGTCAAAGGGCTGGGCGCCACCGGCACGCTTCTGGGCATTCCCATGTGGCAGCCGGCGACACTCGACATGGCGGTCAAGTTCTATGCAGACGTTGCCGAAGCGTTCCCGGATTTCCCGATCATGGTTTACGCCAACGCACGAGCGTTTCGCTTCCAATTCGAGACCGACTTCTGGGGCGCGGTTGTCGCCAAAGCGCCGACCGTCATGTCGGCGAAGTTCTCCAGCAAAGCGATCCTAAAAAAAGTAGTGGACGCCACCCAAGGGAGGGTTAACTTCGTGCCGCCGGTAGGCCTCGCGTATGAATTCGCGCAGATCTCGCCGGAGTCTCAGACCACGTGCTGGATTCCTTCGGTCGGACCGCAAATAGCGCTCGCCCTGATGAACGCTCTGGCGGCGCGCGACGCGCAGCGAGCCAAAGCCGTTGCGGCTGACATCGCCTGGGCCAACGAACCGCATCACGCCATCACCGGCTCTCAAGAGGTTTTCGCCTCCTACAACATTCAGCTCGAAAAAGTTTTAATGGCCGCTTCCGGGTACTGCAAAACCGGCCCGATCCGACCGCCGTACAACGTCATGCCGGAAGATTTCCGCAAGGCGGCGACCGAAGGCGGGCAGCGCTATGCCAAGCTGCGCGAAAAATATTCGCACGTGCTCGGATAGGAGAGACGAACATGAAATTGGGCGGTCAAATCGCAATCGTTGTCGGCGGCGCGCGCGGCATCGGCGAAGCCATAGCGCATTATTTTGCAAAAGAAGGCGCCGAGATCGTCTTGGTGGACTTGGAAAAGATGAAGCCCCAGCTCGATAGCGTTGCTCAAGCGATCCAACAACAGGATGGTCAGGCGCTCGCCGTCGCTGCCGATTGCAGCGACCCCCTTCAAGTGAACGCGCTGGTCGATGACACGATTCGACGCTTCGGCAAGGTCGACGTGCTGGTCAACAGCGCCGGCTTCCGCGGCCCGTTAGTGCCTGTGACGGAGATCAGTGACCAGCAATGGGACGACGTGCTTTTGTATAACTTAAAGCTCGTGTTTCTCTGTTGTCGCACGGTTTTGAAGCAGATGATGGAGCAGAAAAGCGGCAGCATTGTGAGCATCGCAGGCACCGCTGGTAGAGAAGGCATGGCGCTGCGCGGTTCGCTGTGCGCGGCCAAATGGGGCCTCATAGGACTGACGCAAACGATCGCCAAAGAAGCCGGCCCTTACGGAATTCGCGCCAATGTAATCTGCCCGGGCGGCATGGACGAACCCGATCTTCGGGAAATGTACGCCGAAAGAGCGAAAGGACTTGGAATGGAGTTTTCGCAGTTGGAAAAACAAGTCCTGGAACTTACCCCGCTGCGCAAGTACGCCAAGCACGAAGAGGTGGCAAAGGCGGCGCTTTTTCTTGCATCGAGCGACTCTTCGCACACCACCGGCGAATCGCTCAATGTCTCCGGCGGGCGGTTAATGAGCTAGTCGCAAACGTTTGTAGGGGCA
>Ga0210113_1000019_pt1 | contig 36808 bp, 31 predicted proteins | sample MayberryNW_Catta_5_FD_185523 | JGI IMG/M metagenome (GOLD analysis project Ga0210113, IMG submission 185523) | Wetland microbial communities from San Francisco Bay, California, USA, that impact long-term carbon sequestration -... | ecosystem: Environmental > Aquatic > Marine > Wetlands ...
GCAACGCATGACCATGAAATAGTTGGCCCTGCTGCCTTAGACACCTGCGAACTCTGCGCGACTCGACCCTCTGTGACGAAATGAGCGATTGTTACTTCGGTTTTTCGACTTTGCCCTTGCGGGTTTCGTCCTGAAATCGTCGGGTTACTTCCACCGCGATAGAAAGGGTTATCCCCGCGTCAACGCGGCGGCGATATCGGCAATGAGATCATCCGCATCTTCGATGCCGACCGAATAGCGGATCAAATTGTCTTTGATGCCGACCATCAAGCGCTCTTCGGTAGAAAGCTCGTAGAAGCTCATCAACGCCGGCTGCTCGATCAAGCTTTCGACGCCGCCGAGCGACGGAGCGATCTGCGGAATGCGGCAGGCGTCCACCACTCGCGATGTCGCATCCAAGTCACCGTCTATTTCAAACGAAACTACACCGCCGAAGCCGCGCATTTGGCGGCGCGCCACGTCATGCTCCGGGTGTGAGGGTAAACCGGCATAGTGCACGGCTTTGACACGCGGGTGCGTCGATAAAAATTCGGCGAGCGCTTGCGCGTTGGCATTCTGCCGGGCGACGCGCAGCGCAAAAGTCTTCAAGCCGCGTACCAGCAGGTATGCGCCGAGCGGATCGATGATCGCGCCGGTCACGTGCTGCAACGAGCGGATGCCATCGACCAACTCAGCACAGCCAAGCACCGCGCCGGCGAGCAGATCGTTGTGTCCGCCCAGGTATTTGGTGGCCGAGTGCAGCACGAGATCGATGCCGAACTCCAGCGGACGCTGGTTGTAAGGTGTGGCGAAAGTCGCGTCGATCAGAGTCTTGACCCGGTGGCGTTGGCCAATCCCGGCAAAACGCACGAGATCGACGATGCGATTGTACGGATTGGTCGGCGATTCGCTGATCAGCAGTCGCGTGGTTGGACGAATCGCCTCTTCGATCGCGTCGTAATCGCCCGCCGGCACCGTCGAAACTTCGATACCGTAACGGTGCAAGACCTGGGTGAGGAACTGCCGGGTGCGCCGGTATGAATCGTCGGTTACGACCACGTGGGAGTTGTGCGATAGGACCGCATAGAGGGCCGTGGTGACCGCCGCCATGCCGCTGGAGAAAAGCAGGCAATCCTCCGCACCCTCGAGTGCCGCCAGCTTTTGCTCCGCGATGCGCTGGGTCGGATTGCCGTAGCGGCCGTATTCTTCCCGCTCGATTCGATGCTGGAAATGGTCGTGCAGCTCCCGGGTATCGGCGAAGGTATAAGTGGCCGTCTGCACGATTGGCGTGGCGAGCGAATTAGCCAACTTCGGCCGGGACTCGCCACCATGCACGGCCAGTGTGCTGAAGCCGAGCGCCTTGCCGTCCGCGCCGGTCGACGCGAAATTTCTCCGCTCGCCGTCGGTCGCGTCCGTCTTACTTTGCCGGGCGCCCATTAGCCGTCCAGCAAGCGCACGCGCTCCACGTAACGCGAGATCGCGTCGCTGATTTTTTGGGGATCGGCGCTCAGCTCGACCGGCCGGTTGTACTGGGTTCCTTGAATGCCCTCAAGTGTGCCGGCGTGGTAGGCGATCTTCTGCTCGGCGAACTTGAGGCCGTGCGCCGTGGAAATGACAACAACTCTCTCATGGCCATGGATGACTTTGCGTTCGACCAGCTTCCGTAGCGCCGCCAGCGCGACGCCCGTATGAGGGCAGTTGAACATGCCGGTGCGATCGGCACGCGCCACTTCTTCAGCGAGCTCGAACTCGGAAGCTTGCTCGACCACGCCCCGGAAACGCTGCAGGGTCGCTATCGCTTTGCGAATGCTCACCGGGTTGCCGATCTGGATCGCGCTCGCCAGGGTTTTGCGCGCCGTGACCGGCTCGAAATGTTCGAAATTCTTCAAATAAGAGAGATAGAGCGGATTGGCGTTCTCAGCCTGTGCCACGCAGATGCGCGGCAATTTGCTGATCAGCCCCAACTCGTACATCATCAGAAAGCCTTTGCCAAAGGCGCTGACGTTACCCAGATTGCCGCCCGGCAGAATGACCCAATCGGGCACCTCCCAGTCGAACTGCTGTACGATTTCGATCGAAATCGTCTTCTGACCTTCGATACGCAGGCTGTTCATCGAATTCGCCAGGTAGATGCGTTTATGCTTCGTGACTTCTTGCACCGCGGCCATGCAGCCGTCGAAGTCGGCGTCCAGTGAAAGCACGAGTGCGCCGTTGGCTAGCGGCTGGACCAGCTGGGCCGGAGAGACCTTGTCGCGAGGTAAAAAAACGACGGTGGGGATACCGGCAGCCGCTCCGTACGCCGCCAGCGCCGCCGAAGTGTCGCCGGTCGACGCACACGCCATCGCGTCGATGGGCTCGCCGTTGGCGATCATCTGATTGACCACCGAGACCAGCACCGTCATGCCAAGATCCTTGAACGAGCCCGTGTGCGAATTGCCGCATTGCTTCACCCAGAGATCCTCGACGTGAAGCTGCTTGCCGTAACGGTTGGCCCAAAAAAGGTTCGTGTTACCCTCGCAGGTCGACACGATGTTCTCGTTGTCGATGAACGGAACGACCCATTCTTTTTTTGCCCACACCCCCGAACCGTAGGGGTAAACGTTTTGGCCCACGCGATCATCGAAGAGCTTGATCCACCCCGCCGCCGCCCGCGTGCTCAGTGCTTCCATGTCGTGACGCACTTCGAGCAAATCGCCGCAGGACGGACAACGGTAGATGATCTCGAGCAGTCCATACTGTCCCGGACAACCGTTGATGCACTGGAACCAAGCGTTATAGCTCATGGGAAACACTTCTCCACAGCCCATTCCAAAACATATGCGCTGGCGTAATGTCAGCAGAGCCAAAACCGAGCATAAACGGCACACAAGCAATAGTCCAAGTCGCTGCTCTCACATCTGGCTTTTTCGGTTACTGATTCGACATCACGGATTCGCGTCAATCCATGCTTTCGCGAGATTGATGACAAATCGTTCCGCATCCTCGCTGCTCTTAAAGCGATCGGCCAGGCCGCCGATCGAATGGGACTGTCGGATGCCGTCGTGCCGCCACGTGATCTCGGCGCCCGCGGTCCACTGCTTGTCGCTTGGGTTAAGCGACGCGTAAGCAATGATCAGCCGCTCATTGTAGTAAAGGTTAGCCATGTCACTGCGGATTATAGACACGTTGGACGGATATTGCCAAGAATTGCACGAAAATCGTTTTCGCTTGCAGCGAGCAAAAACGCTCTTTACCGACCGGTCCGATAGTCATCGGCTTCGGAATGTTTTCGACGGTGCACGAACATGCGGGGAGTGGCGCCTGGGCGGATGTGCGAATCCTCATTAGACGGCTATGCCCAAACGATCGAGCCAAAGTGAGTGGATAAAAACCCCCGCCGATGATTCTCCGATGAGTAGCCGACGCCGTAAGTATCCGGTGCGACGCGAAATCCATCTGCTAGAGAAACGCAATCATCCCGAGCCCGGTGAGCGAATCACTATTAACCAACGGGCAACTCCACCCTCTTTCGTTGTCAATTTCCTTCCATCCTCTTTCTCATGAGTTCCGTTGTTTCGCTTCGTCTCCGCTGGCTTGCCCTTTGCGTTTCACGGCCGGCAGGAATCTTCTTTGGATCCGGGACGAACGGCCAGATCGGTCATAAAGCTCGGGGAACAATATTTATGAACAACTTATCGATTGTCGAACCGACCGACGGCGCGATCCTTGAGCGCCTCCACAAAAAAAGTACTCGCGACGGAGAGGAAAGGCTCATGCTGGCGGTGCTGGAAAGCGCCACCGAAGACTTTCAGAAGTATGTCCTCGCGAGCAACCGGCGCGGAGTCGAGTTGTTCCAAGCGGCTGAACAGTGGATTCTCGATACCGACGATCCTTCTTTTTTCTCATTTGAAAATATCTGTGAGTATCTCCAGCTCGACGCCAACTATATGCGCTCAGGATTCATGCACTGGAAAGCCGCAAAGCTCAGCGGTCGTCTCAAAACATGCGCCAGCGGTGCAAATCGGCGCTAACCCTGCCGTTCCGCACGATCGTTCCCCACCCCTAACCGAGCTGCCATCTTGATTGTCAAACCAAAGCTAGTGGCTTCAGCCTGAGGCTGATCAGCCCAAGCGTAAAGTACGATCCGGAATCCGGAACTTCACACAAACGACGGGTTCCTATCGGCGCTGATTTTCAAAAAGCGTCAGAGTCGCGGACGTTGACGCATCTCTTCATTATCGGATAGCTTGAATCAAAGGAGGAGCGAACATGATCTCAGACCGCGAAAATGCAAAGCGCGAGGTTGCTGCGGCCAACCGCGTGCTCGCCAACCTTGGTCTCGCAACCGGCATGACGGCCGCGCTCGGCCATGCGAGCATGCGGATTGCTTCTGAACCCAATTATTTTTTCGTCAAAGGCCGTGAATATGAGTTCGATGCTCTGGCGATCATGGAGCCGGACGACATGGTCATGTGCGATACCGACGGCTTCCTCATCGCCGGACGGGCCGGACTGACGCAGTGCTCCGAAGTTAAGATTCACGCGTGCATCTACAAGACCCATCCTAACGTCGAGGCCATCGTGCATGTCCACCCGCGCTACACGATCCTGATGAGCGTACTCACCGGTTCGCTCAAGCCGATGCGTCAGGAAGGCGCCCAGCTCCTGCGCCGTCCGCTGCCGGTTTACCCGCACGTGAAGACCATCCAGAGTGACGCCGAAGGCATGGAGGTCGCGAATCTGTTAGGTGATCGCCGGGCAATCCTGCTGCGCGGCCATGGCGCAGTGACGACGGGAACCAAGCTCTCAGAAGCAGTCATGGGGATGGCGCACCTCGAAGAACAAGCACGGATGAACTATCTTGCCTATTGCGCCCAGGGCAGCGACTATACGTTTCTAAAGGACGACGTCCTGGATGAAATGTTGAACCGTACCCCGCTGCACGAACACGCGCACTTCAAGGAGGTTCTCAAAGGCCGCGAACCCCAACGCGACGGCACCTGGAATTATCAAAAGAGGTCGGCGACAAGAACTAAGTGATGACTTCACGGCGTCATTCTATTCGAATGAGGTTTGGAAGCCTCTAATCGCTGCAAATATTTTGCGCATAGCTTCTGCGTGATGCGACAACCTTAGATTGACGCCGGAGCTTGATTTCAATGCATCGTCTCCCTATCGATCTTCCAGATCGCGTAACTTAGAGATGATTTAGCAACAGAAAGCCTCCCGCTCCAAGCAGAGCCAATCCCAAAGGCGTGCTCAGTTTCCCTCCCCAAGATAAATTCTTCTCGACCGCCATGACTGCGGCCAAACCGAGCATCCAACCGATATTCCCCACGCCCACACCGAACATCAAAAGCATCAAAGCCCAACAACAACCCACACAAAAGATACCATGATGGATGCCTAGGAAAAGGGCGTTCCGGCGATCGTGGCGCCCGCGCCAGTACTCCATCACGAAGCTCAGCGGGGCGCGGCATTTGTCAAGACAGCGGTATTTCAAACCGCTAAACTGAAAGGCTCCAGCAAGCAACAGAGTGCCGACGCCGATCACCCAGGCATTCGCCGCCAACCAACTACTGCGTTCCACAATCTCATGTAACACCCAATCCGCTAGATGAGCCGCGACGCCGAATCCTGCCCATGCGCCGAGATAACCCGCAATGACCAGTGCCCTTAGTTGCGCGCGATCTTGCCGCCGCACGGTTAGGCGCCGAAAAATCTCGAGTAGCGGCAGGGTCGTCGGCAGCATCATGGCCACCGTCATCAAGGTCCAACCGATAAGATAGAGAGCTACGAGGACAAAGAGCGAATCGTTACCGGCTAGTTGCCCGTGATCGAGGTATCGGCCATAAGGAGATCGACTCCAGATCCAAAGTGTCAGCCACGCCAGCGAAACCAATGATGCGATCAACCACAGGAACGTTGCGCGGCCGGACGAGCGCAATGGAGCGTTGGAGTATCGAAAGGTGGTAGCATTGGGTTCCGAATACATCACGCCATTACTCCATCACTCCGATACTCCAATCTACTACGGCGTGCTGAAGCGCTTCAACACTCCCCTGCAGATGCGTTGGCTCAGCTCTGGAAGCTAAAATTTCCTTGTATCGCGTTATGGTCTTTAAGGTCGATCGATTGTTTCAATGCCGGATTATTCATTTTAAACTTCGTCGCCTTGGCGACATATGCAGGAGAACCGGGAATAGTTGAAAATATCGAGTCGTGAAGCGTTGTCACCTGGCCATTGGGACCCCGAAAAGGCTCCATCTCGCAATCGGCGACGTTGCCGATCCGCAGGGTCCCCTTCCCCTCCTTGACCTCGAAGCTAATCGGCGAGCGCTCCACGGCGACCACCTCGCCGATCAACTGCACCAGATCGGCGATCGGACCGCCTTGCTTGCCGGTATAAACGCTCAGGAGCGCTTGTTCCTGCTCCCGGGTAGCCCTCTGATCTATGTGGACGACCGCACGCCAGTTCCCTTTCAGCACGTTTCCCGGAATGTGCACAATGAATCCTAGTGTGAGACCGGATACATCGACGCCATCGATTTCGCCTTTTTCGAAATGGTGGGCCAACGCGGAATCACAAGTTCCGTTATCCGGATCGATGCCGATCCAGCACGGACAGAGTACTTCGCAGTTGCAAACTTCGAGCAGACTTCCTTCCAGTTTATAAGCCATAGCGGATTCCCCCTTTTCACGAGTTCTTTTTAGTAGGTATTAAACCAAAACAAAGGTAACGGAAGAGCCTTCCCTCAAGCCTCAATGAAAACCCATGCGCGATGATACTTTCGTTCAGGTGCGACTAGACCGAGACTATTTCGTCCTGAGACCTCCGTCAAGGCGATTTAGAGGAGTGGAAAACCTAAATCTTCGCTAGTTGGTGATTTCTTCGCACAAAAAATTCTGCCTATCCGCTCCCAAGAAACCGACGAGCAGTTTCCCACACGCCATCCGTGCGCTCATTGATGCGATCTACGAGATCTTCCGGCACCCGCTGCTGATCAAAGCGCGCCTGCAGCTCAAAGGCCATCTGCTCCAGAGGACTTTGCTCGTATCCATGCTGCAATAGACCTACTGCGTAGGCCAATAGGAAATTGTCCACACCGAGACGGTCCCACTGGACAACGTGAACGAGTTCGTGAAAATAAAGACTATCTCTTTGCTGCCCGTTACACACGAAGAAGGTGTCTTTGTAAGTCACTCCCGTCAATGAGATCATTTCTATGGCGCTAAACTCCGGTAACCCGAGTTGTGACACCGGCGGAAACGGTACCCGTGGCACAATAACCACACGAGCCCTGGCAAGAAGTGTGTCAGGGTAGTGATTCTGTAATTGTAGGAAGGGAGCGTCTGACACTGGAGTCGCAGAATTTGCGTGAGCCTGCAACGTCCGATCGATCCAATCTTTCACACTCGGCAAAACTGTTTGGAGTCTCGTCATAAGAGCTTTCATAGGTTATCCGTTTCTATACAGGCTCCTCCAGCCGCCCGGTTAGCTCACATAAACACTTGAATCCTTCACTCAGCATTCAACGAAGCGCAAGCATCCAGCAGTAGATGAGAACAGAAACTGCCGCACCGCCGCACGTCCATTGGATGCGGGAGCCCGGTGGATGCGGTGCTATGAGAGCGATTAGAACTCCCAAAGTAGCGCCGACCAGGAGACCCAGGAAATGAGCCCAGACGTCGACGCGCTCTCCGCCGGTTCCTAGCATCCCGAGAAGCGCAAGCGCCGCGGCAATCGGCAGCCAGGCGCGGCGCCGACTTACGGCTTTTCGTCGGCGCATAACCACACCCAGCCCACCCAGCACGCCGACGGCGCCAAAAACCGAAGTCGAGGCGCCCACTGAGACATGCGGCGAACCGTGCAAAAACGCGTTGGCAAAATTTCCACCCGCACCGGCCAGTAAAATAAGAGCGAAAGCGAGTCCTGTACCCAACGCGTTCGATACGGCGCCAAGGAACAAAGCGACGGCGATCGCATTGCTCACTACATGGGCAACATCCGCGTGCAAAGTGAGCGCGGTCACCGTGCGCCAGAGCTCGCCGTGAAGTATCTGCTGAGCATCCGCACTCCCGCGCTCAAACCAAGGCATCGCCGGATTCGATATGATGGTAACGCCAAAGAACACCAGAATCAGTATGCCCGCAATTGCACTCCCCACAAACGAGCTTGCAGAATTTACCGGCTCAGATCTCTCCGCGAGTTTCGCCGGGTTCTCACTCTCGTATTCGAAAAGAGCGGCACGCGCCCTATCTATCTCTTCACCCGGTACGCTGAGAACGAAGCCGTCCGGGCCTCGACGCAGGCCCGCGGATAGACCTTGAGCAAGAAGCACCAGTTCCCACTCCTCGGCTAGTTTGTGGTCGCCGGTCACCCGCAGGGAAATGTCCGAATCGTTGTTCATCTTGATATAGCGATACGACGTTATCGGTCAGTGTAATAAGACGACTAAAAACCACAAGGACCGGCGTTTCAGCAAATCTTACAGGCTTTTGTAACTGGAATCTCTCTAACGGAATGGCCTGGCGAGCCAGCCAGGAGTTTACGCTGAATATTCGTTCCGCGTACAGGGGTTGAGCCATTACGGGGCCTGATTGCACTGCCCAAGAAATCTGGGTGAGAGGCGGTCAGAAGGCTAGGTCTAACAATAAGGTTGAGCCAAATCTTAATCTAAAACTCAACCGATTTGAAAACCCGTAGCGTGGCATTGAGCGCAGTTTTTCACCAACCTGCAAAACTAAACGGCGTCTGCAAGCCGGTATAGTAACGCCTTGGTTTCTTCGAACCCAAGACATGCATCGGTGATACTCTGACCGTACGTTACAGCTGAATCCTGACGTCCAGCGACAAGGTGGCTCTCGATCATCAACGCTCGAACGGGCGAAATTCTCAGGTTTGCCATGACCGTGTTCGCCACGTCGACCTGCCTGGACGCATCCTTCTCGCTGTTACCGTGGCTGCAGTCCACCATCAGGACCTCGGGAAGCTCGGCCGCGCGAAGCAGTCGAACCGCATTTTTTATGGAGACAGCATCGAAGTTAGGCCCGCTTTCACTACCACCGCGCAGCACGAGATGAGCATAGGGATTGCCGGTGGTTTCCAGGATAGCAGGCGCGCCTTCCTTGGTGAGAGACGGGAACAGGTGTCGGCTGCGCGCTGCCTGAATCGCGTCCACGGCCACCTGGACGTTACCGTCGGTGCGGTTCTTGATACCGACCGGCATCGACAAACCCGACGCCAGCTCTCGGTGTATTTGGCTCTCCGCCGTGCGGGCTCCGATCGCACCCCAGCTGATCAGGTCTGCATAGAATTGGCCAAAGGTCGTATCGAGAAACTCGGTCCCGGCTGGAACCCCCACCTCCAGAACATCGGCAAGCAATCTCCGAGCGAGGCGTAAGCCCTTGTTGATGTGGTAGGACTCATCTAGATCCGGATCATTGATCAGTCCCTTCCAGCCCACGACCGTCCGCGGCTTTTCAAAGTAGACGCGCATGATAATCAGAAGCGCTTCCGACAGTGCATCCGCGATCGGCTTGAGTTTGGTTGCGTACTCCAGGGCGGCCTTGGTGTCATGTACGGAGCATGGCCCGACGATCACGAGGAGCCGGGCATCTTTCTGGTCGAGAATCGCCTCGATCGCTCGGCGCGCCTCGTATACTCTTGTCGACGCGGCATCGGTGAGGGGGATCTCCTCGGCGAGTATGGCGGGCGAGAGCAGAGGCCGGGTCTTGACGATACGTAAATCGTCAGTCTTCATCGCCGCGGCCCACAGCCGGAAAGAACCCAGCGATTTTCGAAAAACCGCGCGCCGCTTCGAAAACCCAAAAACCGGAGGAGAAACAAATCCAACAACTATCCTGCATTTTGCACGAGAGTACCCGACTACGGGAAATAGTGTCAACCGAGTGCCAGGACCGAGGCTAAGCCGTCGAGCACGAATATCGGTGCATCTTCGCCGGACTTGAAAGCCTCATCGGATGCGCAACGGGTTTTACAGCGAGCTCGAACATGATCTCAGCTATTATCCTAGCCGCCACTCTGTTACGTTAGCTGCCGAGTCGTCAATCCGATGTAAGTGAGAGCTGTTTCGCACTGCCGGTCAAGATTGGTCCGGAGCGCAAACACCTCCTCCGCCGTACACTTCTCGTTGCGGCAATCCAAAGCCTTGTCGATTGGGTTGAGATCCAGGCCCGGCGGTTGCACGTCGTGGAGATATTCGACGGCTCTGTCGTTGGAGTCGACGAGGAGGTTGTCCCAAGTGTAGATCAGACGCGCGGCGTAAAGGATGGCGCGGATATAGGGTTTGCGGTCTTTGGGCTCGAGACTCGTCAGGAGGCTCAACTCGGGCAAACGGGATTTCCAGCTTCTCTCGATGCTTTCGCGCTGCTCATGATGAATCTCATCCTTGCTTGGACGGCGGAAGCTTGGCTTCACACCATTCAGCAGCGGCACGCCGTGATCGAGCAGATCGATGCGGTCGATGACCGGCAGACGACCCCAGGTAAAATCGGGATTGCCCCAAAAGACCGAGAGCTTCTTGCCATACTCGGCGTCTAGCGTTTTGGCTTCGGCGATCAGCGAATTCATTTCGGCCGGAGGTGCAGTGCAATTCAGCAGCAATCCTACGTCAATGTCACTATAGCTGTTACTGAAGCCCCCGTGGGCGAGGCTGCCGAGCTTGTAGACTCCGAGTAGGGAGTGGCGGAGGCTAGATTTGAAATAATCAGCGACGAGAGCAGCAAACTTAGCGATCTCGTTCATTTGTGTACTCCTAAGCTTCGCCTATTGTAAGGGCGACTCGCATTGAGATTTTCTCTCCGTTTCAAATCATAGGTGACCGGGCAACTGAAACCTCTTCCGCGGCATCACATAATGCATATGTACGCGCCTGCGCGATTCTCCTCGTGAAAAAAGAAATATCGGCAACGTTTTTCGTAAAACGGTAGACGCCGCCGATGCAACATAGCATAGATCGGTCGGAAGGAACGATCGCTCCTCCTAGACATTTAGACCAGCTTGGAGTAATGGGTGGCTCACCATTGGCAGACGGAGAAAGGAGCAGTCATGGGCGCAACACTCATTACCGGTTTGGGATTGGTCGGGACTTCGTACGCGCAGCATGCGGTCAAGCGAGGTGAGAACGTCGTTTTTTACGACTTTGCGCCGCGCAAGGATTTCCTGGCGCACAAGCTTGGCGGCGCGCACGTCACGGTGGTGCAACGCGACGTGCGCGATCTGCCGGCGCTGATCGAGACGATTCAGAAACATAAATGCGACACGGTCATCCACACCGCCGGTCTCATCGGCGGCAAAGTCGCCAACCCGATTTACAGCGGCCTGCAGATCAACGTCATGGGCACGATCAACGTTGCCGAAGCGGTGCGACTCACCGGGGTCAAGCGGCTCGTGCAGATCAGCACCTTTGGCATCTATGATCGCCGCAAAGGCGAGCCCAGTCCAATCGACGAAGATTTTCGCCGCGGCCCGGGTGAGCCCTACGGCAACTCCAAAGTCGCCAAAGAATTGATGGTCGAAGCTTACCAGCGCATGTACGGCTTCGAGCTCATCGTCCTGCGTTTGGCGAATGTCTACGGTGTCGGCCACTTCGCCGGCGGCTCCGGGGGCGGGGAAATGGTGCAGAACATGCTTCAAACCGGAATCAAGGGTGGCGCGGTAAAAATTGCCCAGGAAGTGGCGCGCGATTTTGAGTATGTCTATTACAAAGATCTGGGGCGCGCGCTCGATAAATCCGCGACGACGCCGCTGAAAGAACCGGTGACGCTCAATATCGGCACCGGCGTGGTCATCAAGTTCGATGACTTGGTCGCTTTGGCCGAAAAACTGCTGCCGAAGCTGCAAGTTGAGATCGTTCCCGGCACCAAGGCGCGCTCGGCGAAGCAACCGATGGTGATCGAAAAAGCCAAGCAGGTGCTCGGCTGGAGCCCCGAATACGACATCGAAGCGGGGTTCAGGGACTACATCGAAGAACTAAAAGCGCTCGAATGATCAAGCGTAACCGCCACAGAAACCGCGGACGGCTCTAGCCGTGCGCGCATTACTTTGCGTTCGGTGCGATCATTTCGGCTAAATTGATTTTGCCCTGCTTGCCGCTTTTGTATCCGGTGTAACGAAGCGTCCGACCATCGCTTTGTACGATCACCGCGCCGTCCTCGTAGGTGCTCAACATTTCGGCGCCGGCGACACGGTAGCGCTCGGTGACCTCGCCGCGCTGAGCTTCGGCGCGGCTGCGGGCGCCGGCGGAAACCAGAGCGAGCCGCGGCCGCACTGCGGCAATGAATTCTTTGGTGCTCGCCGTTGCGCTGCCATGGCGTGGCACCTTGATGACCGTGCTGCGCATGTCCTCTGCGCGATCGAGCAATAGCGCTTCCTCCCGCTTGGTGACATCGCCGGCGAACAGGTACCGCAATTTACCGAACTCCAAACGCAATACCACGGCCCCATCGATCGATTCGTTCGCCGGCGGGTATAACACACAGAATTTGACCCCGGCAATTTCACGGCAGGGTTGGCGATCGTTGAGCGCCACCCGCTCGATTTTCGCTTTTTCGAGAGCTTCTTCCAACTCGTCAAAGCGGTCGGTTTCGCCGCGTTGCGAACCCGACCAGAACTCACGCGGCGCGAATTCGTTGACGAGCGCGCGCATGCCCCCGTAATGATCGATGCGCGGGTGAGTCACGACCAGATAATCGACCTGAAGAATTTTTCGCGAGCGCAGAAACGGCGCCACGATGTTTTCACCGGTATCGAAATCGCCGGCAGCTGTGCCGCCGGCATCGATCAGCAGCGTTTTCGCACCGGGTAACTCGACCACGGCGGCATCGCCCTGTCCGACGTTAAGGTGGGTCACCCGCAATTCGTTGCGACGAAAGCGCTCTATCCACCAGTAGGAAGCATCCGCCGCCAGCAAAACGATCCCAACCGTCAGGGCGGCCACACGGTGCGCTCGTTTGGTCAGAGCGAACAGGCAAATCAACATGCCGTAAAGAGCGGTGATTTCCCACACATTCGGCGACGGTACGCCGATGTCAGCCAGCGGTAAACCGGCGAATAGATCGACCAGCCCTGCGGTCAATGACACCAGATATTCAGCCATGCCGGCGAAGAAAATACCCATCTCGGGGGCGATCACGGCCAAGAAACCGATCACCAACCCGAGCGGGACGACGATAAAGCCGACCAACGGGACCACCAACGGATTGGCAATGAAACCCGCCAGCGACAGGTGGCCGAAGTAATGCGCGATCAAAGGCCCGGTGCCCAACGTCGCCAACAGCGGAACGGCGAGATGCATGCCGGCTTGCCTCAGCCGCGCTCTGAACCAGCTTCTTTCCGCGGGCAACTCATCGCTTTTTACGTTTGGAAACCAATCGCGCATCTTTCGCACACCCCAGACAATAAACAGCACCGCCAGAAACGATAGCTGAAAAGAGATATCGGCGATCACGCCGGGCCAAATCAGCGCGATCAGCAACGCCGCCAAGGTGAGGCTGGCGAACACTTCCTCCTCGCGGTCGAGCAACACCGCCAGCTGGTAAACGCCGATCATGATCGCCGACCGAACGGTCGGCACCATCGCGCCAGCGAGCGCCGTATAAAAAACCACCGCCAAGAAAGAAAAGAACGCAGCGACTTTGAAAACATTCACGCGCAGCATGAGGTAGGTGCTGAGCGAACCGCCGTAGCGGATGACGGCGAAGACGACCAGACCGAGCATGGCCACGTGCAGACCTGAAATCGACAGCACGTGATTGACTCCGGCCGCGGTAAAGGCAGCGCGCATTTCCTTGGTAATTCCGCCCATGTCGCCGACGACCAGGGCGGCAAGCAACGCGCCGTTGTCGCGCGAGAGATGGCCGGCGATATATCGGCGAATCTCGCGACGCAAGTCCTCAATAAAAACCCGCGCCGTCCCGCGATCTCGCGCCATCAATTCGACGTGTTGGTCGCTATCGAGAAAGCCCGTGAGGTAAATCGCCCGTCTGGAAAGAAAAGTCGCGTAATCGAAACCGCCCGGGTTGCCGCTGTTTTGTGGAACCATCGGCCGGATCCAAAACCGCACCCGGTCGCCGTAGCGCCAATCGCGGCGCACGTGGCGCAGGCTCACGAGCAGATCGCCGCTGACCTCTTCGGCGCCGGTCGGATGCCAGATGCGCTGCGCCGCCACATGCCAGCGGCTGCGGTTGACCAGCTTATCGGGCTCGTGGCGCAGCGTGCCTTCCAGATACACCCGGGCATCACGCTGCGCCACCGAGCGCAGATGACGGTCGGCAAATTCGGGAAACAGCAGCTGGCGGTGGCGCATATAGCCAAGCGAAAATGTTAGGACGGCAAGCGCCCCCAAGAATGCCCAACGGCGCCACCGCGCCGAACCCACCAAGCCCAACGGTAACAATAAAATAGCTGCCGCGGGATAAGGAATATTCCACGGACCGGCGGCGACCGCCTGTCCGAACAGAAGCGATAGGGTTGGCACGACCAACCAAGCCGACGGATGAATGTCTGTCCCGCTGCCGTCGCTTAGCCGCCGCTCCTGGGTGGACATCCCGGGCTCTTAACGGGACGCACCGCGCAGCGCTTCTATGATGTCCCGGGCAACCTGCTCGTTCATCGATGGCACCTGGAGCAGTTCTTCAAGGGATGCCTCCTCGATGCGCTTGACGCTGCCGAACGCGCGCAGCAAGGCGCGCTTACGCGCGCCGCCGATGCCCGAAATCTGGTCCAGAGCGGAATAAAGCGTCCGTTTCGAGCGCAGCTTGCGATGATGCGTGATCGCAAAGCGATGTGCTTCATCACGTACCCGCTGCAACAAGAAGAGCGCATTGGAATTGCGTTTCAAGATCACCGGATTGCTCTGCCCCGGCAGGAACACCCGTTCTTCACGTCGCTCGATCTCGGCGCTGCGCGCCGCCGCCTGCACGCGCATCTTGGCCAGGCCCACGGCGTCGACGCCCTCGATGCCGAGCTCGGCCATCGCCGTCAGCGCCATGGCTAACTGGCCCCGGCCGCCATCGACGACGATCAGGTCCGGCAGGGCCGCCTCTTCCTTGCCGCGGCTGAAGCGCCGTTTCAGCACTTCGAGCATCATACCGAAATCGTCACCGCCGGAAGATTCGTCGATCGTTTTGATGCGAAAATGGCGATAAAAATTCTTTTCCGGCTCGCCGTCGATAAACGTGACCATGGAACCGACGGCGTTGGTCCCATGGATCGTCGAGATGTCAAAACATTCGATCCGCTGCGGATATCGCTTGAGGCGCAATTGCGCCTGCAGCTCGCGCAGCATCGTCTCGCGCGCTTTTTCCTGATCGTGCCGCTCTGCGAAGCTTTGCCTGGCATTTTCCTCCGCCATCTGCACCAGGTGGCGTTTATCGCCCCGCTGCGGATTGAGGATCTGGACGCGCTTGCCTTTGCGATCGGCCAGAACCTCCTCGCGCGCCTCACAGTCTTCCAGAGTCACCGGCAAAAGAATCTCATCCGGCACAAAGCGGTGTCCCTGATAAAACTGCGTCAGCAGCGAACCGACGATCTCTTCGTCGGGAAATTCCAGATCTTCCAGCGAATAGGAAAGATTCTCGGTGAGCTTGCCCTGGCGCACGAGCAAAACCTGTACTTCGATAAAGCCGCCCTCTCGGTAAAGACCGAAAATATCTTGATCGGCGCCCCAGTGTGAGACCATCCGCTGCTTTTCCAGCGTTTTTTCGACGGCCTGAATCTGATCTCGGATCCGCGCCGCCGCTTCGAACTCGAGCGCGGCCGATTTGGCGTGCATCCGCTGGCGCAACTCGTCGATCAACTGCTGCTGCTTGCCTTCGATGAACAGCATCGCCTGGCGCACCTGCTCGCGGTAAGCATCTTGCGAAACCGGCAGGACGCAGGGCGCCATGCAACGCTTGATCTGGTATTGCAGGCAGGGCCGGCTGCGGTTGCGAAAATTATGCTCCGTGCAGTTGCGCAGCAAAAAGTGCTTTTCGATGATATCGATGGTCTCGCGCGCTGCCACCGCCGAAGAGAAAGGGCCAAAATAGCGGTTGCCGTCTTTGACGATCTTGCGCGTGGCGAAGATGCGCGGCCAGGCATGTTGAGTGGTCACCTTGATGCTCAGATAACTTTTGTCATCTTTCAGACGGATGTTATAGCGCGGCTTGTACTGCTTGATTAAGTTGTTTTCAAGGATCAGCGCCTCTTTATCATTACCGGTGACCAGCGTTTCGACGTCTTCGACCTTGCGCAAAAGGAACTGAATCTGCGAGCGCTCGTCGGAATTGTTGAAATAGGCGCGCACCCGGGCACGCACGTCCTTGGCTTTGCCGACGTAAATCACCTTGCCGGCTTTATCGCGCATGAGATAGACGCCGGGGCGCGACGGCAAATTGGCTAATTTCTCTGGGATCGAATCCATGATCACCCTAGCGCCCGCCCTTGGAAGCGGGCGGCGCGCGCTGAGCACGCGTTACCGGGGAAGACGGAACAGTTCTGTAGGAAGGGTAATTAAACGATCAGTGCGTCGCAAGCGGTGCCTGGAGCGTCGGCATGCCCGTAAATCCTCTCTCGTGCAGGCAAGCTTACGTGGCGGCGCTGCGGTCGAGATCCGACTCGCGGAGAGCCAGTTCCTGATTTTGCAGCTCGCGAATCTGATCGCGCAGCTCTGCCGCCGCTTCAAACTCGAGCCGGCCGGCCGCTTGTTTCATTTCCTTCTGCAATTTTCGGATGCGCCGGGCCAGCTCCGCCGGACCGTATGTCGCCGAGCTCTCGGCCGCCAACGGCACGTCGACATAATCTGCGTCGTAGATTTTCACCAGCGGAGATCCGAGCGCTTTGACAATCGATTGCGGCGTGATGCCGTGCTTCGTGTTGAAGTCGGCTTGCAACCGTCGCCGTCGCTCGGTTTCTTCGATCGCCCGCTTCATCGAATCGGTCGCCGAATCGGCGTAGAGAATCACGGTCCCGTAAACGTTGCGCGCGGCGCGGCCGATGGTCTGGATCAACGATCGGTCGGAGCGTAGGAAGCCTTCCTTGTCGGCGTCGAGGATCGCCACCAGCGAAACTTCGGGCAGGTCGAGGCCCTCGCGCAATAAATTGATGCCGACCAGGACGTCGAACTGGCCCATGCGCAATTGGCGAATGATCTCGACGCGCTCAATGGTTTCGATATCCGAGTGCAAGTAGCGCACTTTGATGTCCAGGTCCTGGTAATATTCCGTCAGATCTTCAGCCATGCGCTTGGTCAAGGTCGTCACCAACACTCTTTCCCGGCGTTCGACCCGTTTGCGGATCTCCTCCAACAGGTCGTCGACTTGGCTGCGCGCCGGACGGACGATAATCGCCGGATCCATCAGGCCGGTCGGACGAATCAGCTGCTCCACGACCGCGCCGCGGCTCTTGCCCAGCTCGTATGCCGCCGGTGTCGCGGAAACGTAGATCGTTTGGTTCTGCATGGCTTCGAACTCTTCGAAGTTCAAGGGCCGGTTATCGACGGCTGACGGCAGACGAAATCCGAATTCGACCAGCGTTTCTTTGCGCGAGCGATCGCCGCGATACATCCCACCGATCTGAGGCACCGTGACGTGGCTTTCGTCGATGAATAGCAGGAAGTCGTTGGGAAAATAGCTGAACAGGGTCGGCGGCGGTTCGCCGGGACGGCGGCCGGTTAAATGCCGCGAATAATTTTCAATGCCCGGACAAAAGCCCATCTCCGCCAAAAGCTCCAAATCGTAAAGCGTTCTTTGCTCCAAACGCTGCGCCTCGAGCAGCTTGTGCTGTTCGCGGAGCTCTTGCAGGCGTTCTTTGAGTTCCTGGCGAATACCGAGAACCGCCTGCTTCATGCGCTCCTCACTGGTTACGTAGTGGCTCGCCGGATAAATGGTCGCCTTGTCCACCCGACGCAGCGCTTTGCCGCGAATTGCATCGATCTCGCCGATCGATTCGATGGTCTCATCGAAAAACTCGACGCGCACCGCCGCGCGATCCTCGTAAGCCGGAAAGATCTCGACGACATCACCGCGCACCCGGAAGGTGCCGCGATGAAAATCATAATCGCTGCGCTCGTATTGAATGTCGACCAGCTTGCGAAGCATCTGATCGCGGTTGATCACCAGTCCCTCTTCCAGATAGACCATCAGGTCAAAATAGGACTCGGGCGAGCCGAGGCCGTAGATACATGACACGCTGGCGACGATCAAGGTATCGCGCCGCTCGAGCAACGCCTTGGTCGCCGAGTGGCGCAGCTTGTCGATCTCGTCGTTGATCGAGGCGTCCTTTTCGATGAAGGTATCGGTCGACGGCACGTAAGCCTCGGGCTGATAGTAGTCGTAATAGCTGACGAAGTAACGCACGGCGTTTTCCGGAAACAGCTCGCGAAACTCATTGTAGAGTTGCGCCGCCAGCGTCTTATTGGGCGCGATCACCAGGGTCGGCTTGTTGACGCGGGCGATCACGTTGGCCATCGTAAACGTTTTTCCCGAGCCGGTGACGCCGAGGAGAACCTGATCGCGCCGCTTGGTTTGAAGCCCCTGCACCAATTTATCGATCGCCTGCGGTTGGTCGCCCTGGGGTTCAAAATCCGCAACCAAACGGAACTGTCCACTGTCTCGATCGCGATTCATCGTTAACCCATCCAAAAATGCGTGAAGCTTAGCCCGTTCATTTCGCCTGTCCGCCGTAGAGGCGATCGATATAGCCGCTCTTGTCGAGCTCCGCCAAGGGCCCGGTATCGATAAAGTCCGCCGGTCTGTATTTGGCGAATTTAGGATCGCCCTCGGCGAGATGGTTGATCACTGCCTGAACCGCGCTTTCAACGGCATAGGGCTTTGCCGGCATATCCGCGCCGTACCGCCACGACTCCTCGAGTGCCTCGCGATCCTTGGTGCCGAGAAATTTCGAAAGAATCCGGTAGGTGTCTTCGCGGCGGGTCTTGAAGTAATGAACGCCGCGCACCAACGCGCGCGTGGTTCGATGGACCAAGTTAGGGTGACTCTTCATCAACGAACGGCGCGTGACGAAAGTCGACCCCTGATATTCGATCATCAAGTCGGCCAGATTGACGAGAAAATTCATGCCCGCCTTGCGCGCGAACAAAGTCGCCGGCGGAGAAACCATCGTGGCGGCGACCCGGCGGGCTTCCAAAGCAATCCACATCGCCTCGTTCGTTCCCAGATAGAGGAACTTGACGTCCTTATCGGGATTTAACTTTAGGTGTTGCAGCGCTGAGCGCGCGTTTTTCTCGTAAGCGTCACCCGGCCGCTGCAGACCGACCACGGCCCCAATCAGATCCTTGCCGCTGCGGATTTCCGGGTGGCTTACCAACGTCATGCCGGCATAGCGGGTCAAACCACCGAGCATGACCACGTCGGGCGTCCGCGCAGCCACTGGAATCATCAAAAAAGCGGACATGGTTGCGAAGTCGGTGTCGCCGGAAATCAGCGCCATCGGCGATACCGCGCCCGCCGTGCGCACCACTTCAACCTCGAGACCTTCATCGCGAAAGAAGCCGGCTTCCTGACTCAAAAACGGGAGGGAATGGGTTACGGCACGGGCCGCATAGCCGATGCGAATCTTGTCTTTCTCGGCCTTGCCCTGCGCGCCAGCGTCACCCGGAATTAGCCACATGCCAAGAAAAATTGCCGGGGCCAAAGCAGTAATCAACTTCACAGTGAGCCTCCATCGATGCGAGCCTGTTGAACTTTTTTGGGGGTGCGCCAAAGCATAACAAGAGCGCCGCAACGGAGCAACGACGAAGCGCGAGGCAATCAGTGGACCCTCTTGGCGCTGCTTCGAAAGCTAAAAGCCAGGACAACGGCGCTCCAACGTGACGTGATGGCTTTAACCTGACCGCGCGAGACCGGCGCACGTGCTAGAACGCCAAATTTTTCGCAGTTGCGTGCGTCGGCTCATCGCTGAGCTGTCGCTCGCGGCGCGACATGGCTGCATAACTGGCGAGCCGCACTAATTATTTTGCTTTGGCTGATTCGGCTGACCGCGGCGGGTTGTTCGCTAATCGAAGTGTTTTGAACAGGGAATGCTCGTGTCTCCGCATAGAAAGCGGACCGGCTTTCCAACACGGGACCCGACATCATCCGGCATCTGAAAAAGTCGTAACACCGTGGCTACCTGCCGTTGCTCTTCCAGATTCGCGCCATTCCCTCGGGGCTAACGGTGACCAACCTGCCGGGCTGGGTAAACATCACTTTAGCGATGGATGCGGAGATCTCCTTACCGAACAGGCAGAGACGCCGGCCGTGATGATGGTAACCGTTCGCCCACTTGGCAAATTCATCCGGCGTCGGCGTGTGACCGATATCCGCCGCGCAGCGTCGCACGATGAAACCGAGCATCATCTTCGAGTCGGTGTCTCTTAAACTGCGTCCTTCCGCCATCACCAGATCTATAAAAAATATTGTGCCTCTATGCAAGAAGAAACGCGTCAATTATTCGGGCGAGTTTTTTTATCTTGCTGATACCGTCGGACGAAATCTCCTTGGCGAAAAAGCGTCGCATGCCGGAACGAATCCAGCGAAGAAATTACAAAAAGCCAAGCGTCCTCTGTGGCTCTCAACAGCGGCCATCCCTGCGTGGTTCCTGGTCTCAGTCTTTCGCCACAGCGCTAATACGTAGCCGACTCCGCAACAAAAAAGGCGAGCCAACATCTCGCCAGCTCGCCCTCGTCTCCCGGTCAGAATCCGACTAATCGATCATGTGGGTCGTCGCCTTCAAATGCTTATCGACCGTCGTGTAGCCTTTCCACTGGTCGACGAACCAATAGCGGACGCCGAACTCGAATCGCAGCTCCTTCATATCTTTGTCGTAGGGATTGAAGTGCTGGTGGTGCATCATGCCCGGAGGCACATGGACGGCGTCGCCTTGATTCCAGTCATACCGCTTGCCGCCGATTTCCGAATAGCCGTCCCCTTCGAGCGCATAAAGATACGCCTCCGGATGGGCATGGCTGTGGCTCTTGGTGTGCGCCAGGTCGACGAAAATCGAACTGATCGCGACGCCGGTCGCCTTGAACCCATTCTGTTTCCCACTGCGGCCCATCAGGAAGTAGGTTGCGCCGTGCTTCGATTCATCGGATTTCTCATGCTGTTGCTGATGCATGGAGATGCGCCGTCCGTCCTCGGGCCAGTATTGCGACTCTTCTTTCGGAAACGCCGCCAACGTCTTGGAATCATTTTCGCCGCACTCTTCCAACTGTTCCAGCTTGCCCATGTAAGTGTCTGCTTCGAGATGCCAGGCCAGTCCGGAGAGATAGCCTACAGGAGTTGTTCCGGTGTTGAACAACTGGTGCGGCGAGCGATACGGAATATGAAAAATCGTGCCGGGGAAGAAATCGTAGCGTTGGTTATCCAGGACCATGAAGCCTTCGCCGCTCTCGACATAGATTGCTTCCTCACCGTGCAAATGCTTGCCGGTATGCCAGCCGGTGGGGATTTCAGCACGCATGAGACAGCTGCCGCCGGTCGGAAAGCCGGTTTCCGGCGCGATCATCAACGCCGCCCTGTAGTCCTGCGGCGTGCGCTCCCATTTCAACTCTTTGCCGCGTGCCACGCGCGGCGCCACGTCGACTTTCTTCTGATTCTCTTTGGACCGTTCCAACCATTGGGTGTAGAAATCGCTCATGGTCCCTCCTGGGATGTCAAATCGTCAATGGGTCAAAAAATTATCGGACGGCGCCGGTATTGTCAAATTCGCGGGTGTCGTGAGCGATAGCCGATTTGTGGGTTGAGTTGGCACGACTGTGATTCGAACCGGGTCGGTAGTATCAGCGAATCGGGCGTCGAGCTTTGCGCGCACGATTATGGTAACGCCAGCGGATACATTCGTTTGGGATTCTCGAACATCAGCCTGTGTTTGGTTTCGGCGCAGATGTCCTCGCGCGCGATGAACCTCTCGATATTCTCGCGAAATTCCGCGCGCGGCTCATGCGGAAAATCCGTGGCGCAAAAAAGAATGTCGTCCCGTAGCAAGTTCGCGACCTGCGCAATGCCGCGGTCTTCCAGCTCGCAATGAATAAAGATGTGACCGCTTTTGAGATGTTCCGACGGCAACGTCTTACACTCGGGAGCCTGCGCGCTCCGATGTTCGTATTCCATGTCCATGCGTTCCAGCAAATACGGCACCCAGCCGCAACCCGCCTCCGCAAAGGCGATGTTGAGCTTGGGAAATCGATCGAATACGCCGCCGTAAATCATGCTGGTCATTTGAATCATTTGACCGAAGCCGTGGCTCAGGGTACGCACTTCGATCAACCGGTCAAAAGAGTCGACGCCGAGGCCTTGAGTCGGCGCAGCGTGCACCGCCAAGAGCGCACCCAATTCCTGCGCCGCTTCGTAGACGGGAAAATAGCGCGGGTCGCCGAATGGCTGGCGCAGCCCGACGGCGGGCAGAACCGCGCCGACAAATCCGAGGTCGTGAACCGCCCGTTTTAGTTCCTTGACAGCGTCGGCAATCGATTGCAGCGGGATCAAAGCCATGCCCTTCAGCCGCTTGTCCGGTTTGGTGAAACATTCGTAAAGAAAATTATTGTAGCCCGCCGCCACGGCGCAGGCCCAATCGCGGTCGCGCACCAACCCAAAGGTCAGCCCGGCGGTCGGATATAACACCGACCAGGCGATCTGATCTTCGTCGAGAAAATCTTGCCATTCCTTTAGACTGCCTTTCGCAATGTATCGGCCTTTGCCATCCGCGACGCGGCGCGCCTGGCGGTGAAAACCATCCAGCGTGGGAAAAAACGGAAACGACAGCAGGTCTTCCCTGCCGGTGAACGGCTCGGGTAAAAACTCCAGCAGCTCTCCGTCGCTCTCGACGATATGGCCATCCGCATCAATGAAACCTTCAATCTTCGCCATACAAACCTCAATCCAGCGGTTACCCGCATTTTAACAATCCGGCAAGGCCGACGATCCGATCGTAACAAAATGTTGTCGGCCGATAAACCACCAATGGTTGAATCAACTATCGGTGCAATCAGCGCGTTTTGTTACCAGATCCACGAAACGCACCGCTTCAATGAGCTTTAGTTCTTTGCGTACTTGCCGGTGAGTTGCGGTGTGTTCCCGTCTAATCCTTTTTCCTGCCGTTGTAATCGCGTCTCTCTCGCCCAGGTACGCTTAAGATCGTCGCGGATCTTGACGCGCAGACGGCCGAGCGGCTCGGTCTCGAGTTCGACCAAGTCGCCGTCCTGAAAAGGATTGAGGCCACGGTGATTGGTTCCGAGCGCCAACACATCACCAGGCTCGAGCGGGTGAATCGAGCTAACCCATTCAATACAGCGAGGGATCTTGTGAGCCATGTCGCTGGTGTTGTAATTCTGCATCAGCACGCCGTTATTCCACAGCCGGACTTGCAGAGCGTGTGGATCCTTAATTTCGTCGCTGGTCACGATATAGGGACCGATCGGCGCGAAGGTCGCGCGCGACTTCATTTGATAAAACGTGTTGCCTGGGGGCGGTAGGCCGCGCGCCGATCCGTCGATAAAATTAACGAAACCAAAAACATATTCCATCGCATGCTCGGCGGCCACATGGGCGGCCCGCTTGCCGATCACCAAAGCCAGCTCCGCCTCCCCCTCGAAAATCGTCGCCGGCACATCGGGCAGAACCATAGTGTCGCCGTCGCCAATCACGCAACCCGGTGATTTATGAAAAGCATTGACCGGTGCCGGCTCTTTACGCGTGCCATCTTCCATGTAGTTGACCGCCATGCAATCGATATTTACCGGCCGGGGCAGCGGCGGCCGGATCCGCACAGCGGCAAGCGCCTTACCCTTGCCGGCTGCGACCGTTTGCTCGAGCGCGCCGCGATAGTCGCTGAAGCGTTCGATCAGACCGCTGATAAGATCGTGCGGTCCGGTATGCGGAATTTCACGGACGACATCGGTCACGTCGACAACGGTATCCTGTTTCAGCACACCCAGCTTAAACTCATCAAAAAACAGTATTTTCATGCCATCCTCCCCTTTAAGATCCCGGCTGGATGAACCAGGTCGATACAAGAACGTCACCCGCACTTGAAACCGAGACCTTGCGACCTCGGTTGCATACAGCATGCGGGCCTTTCCTTATTCTGATACGGTTGATTCGGAAATAACTACCAGCGATCCTTGCCCATCGCCCAGCGGTCCAAGCTGGCTAGGTATTCGCGGAACAAAACCATGCGCATCGCCACGGCGCGGCGCACCCGGTCCTGGCGCTCTTCCGTAGTCGCATAGCGTTTGAGAAATTCTTGCGGCACGCTGCCATGGCCCTCCTCGTCCTGGGTAATGCGCCGATAGGGTTGCTTGATCCACTCGGGGACAGCCGGCGAGTTGAGACACATTTGAATGAGATAATTCGCAACAGTTTCGCCGGCCAGGGACAAACCCGCGATACGCTCGCACGTTTCATTCAGGCCTTCCATGGCGTTGAACATGGCGATCTGCGCCGGCAGAGGCCGGTAGGCGAAAGGCTCGGCGCCGAGATCGCGAATGCGCTTGGATAATAGTTGCGCATGGACCATTTCCTCGTGTGCCGATTCCGCCATCGTCGCTTTGACGTCCAGCTCCGGTGTGGTTTTCAGCCAGGCGCCGAATAAGTCTGCGGCGCGCATTTCGTTGAATAGCCGGCTCTGCATGACGCGGATTCGCTCTTCATCGGAGCGCAGCGGAATATAACTGTAGGCCGGCGGCTGCGCGTCGAGCGTGCGGCAGAATTCATGCACCGGCGTCAGTATCTCCTTAAGAAATTCTTCAGTATTCATGGCCCATTGAGGTGATATTAATTACCGTCAAACAGCTCATACTGTTTTCGAAACGTTGGAACGTCTTACGATTGAAACGTTTGGAACCGCCTTCTCTTCTACACTCGCCAACCCTTCTGCGAAATGTCGATGCCGTTGCCCTCCGGATCATGGACGCGATATTCCGCGAAAGGAATTCTCGCCGGCCGCGCTGCGCCGCGCCGTACGCCGGCCTTCTCCGCCCGAGCTTGCATCTCTTCATTGCTCTTCACATGAAATCCGAAGTGATTGAGTCCCATCGGTTCTTCCTTGCGCTGATACAGAAGCGCAAGGTTGAAGTAACCGTCTGAAACAAAAATCGACGAACGCTCGCTCTTCTGGACTTCCTTCATGTCGAAAACGCGGCAATAGAAATCCGCCATGCGCTGTGGATTCGGCGTGTAGAGCGCGATATGGCGGAGCGGCACGGGACGCTTCTCGTAGGCGACGTCGAAGGCTCTTCTGCAAATCCCGACGGTGTTGCCATCGGGATCACGCACTTGGTATTCCGCTCCCGTGACCGATTCCACTTGCGCCAGATCGGATTCGGCCATGTCGACCCGCGCCAACTTGCTCCGCAACGATTCGACGCGAACCGTGTCGAAACTTACTTGGCGCAGACCATGCTCCCGCGGCTCCGGTTCGGGAACGAAAGCCAGATTGAAAACTCCGTCGGACAGAAACATTGCGCCGCTCGCTTCGTCGATCTTGTCGAGCTCGAAAACCTCGCGATAAAAATCACATAGGCGTGCGGGGGCTTCCGCGGCGATCACCAACTGTCGTAGCTGCGCCATAAACGGTCCTCCTGGTCGACTTAGCTCAACTCTAGCACACGTCTCAACTCGCATTACAGAACTAACGAACTGGCGGCCTGGGAAATGGAATTCGCCGCGAGACCTGGGATTTTGACTGGCAAGAGCAGACTGAATACGCTGCCTACGCCGTACTCGCTCGCGACGCGAATTTCACCGCCGAGGGCGGCGGCGAGTTTTTTGCAAAGTCCGAGCCCCAATCCCGTGCCGCCATAGTGGCGCGTCGAGGAACCCTCGAGTTGGCGAAAATCTTCGAATATCACCTCCTGGTCCTCTCTTTTGATACCGATGCCGGTATCGGCGACCGCTATTTCCAAAAGCTCCTGGCCCGCCTCCTTGTGTTTCCGCAGCGATAATTCGATGCGTCCCTTCTCGGTAAATTTGAGCGCATTGGTCAAAAGGTGCATCAGGATTTGCTGTAACTTTTGTCCATCGCTTTCGATGGTGTCGACGGCCGACTCGAGATGAATGCCGAATTCAATCGGCCGCTCACGAATCAGCCGCTGGGTCATCATCTCGAGAGCGGACAGGATCTCTGCGATTTTGACGATCTCGAATTGCGGCGAGTTTCCATCGGCCTCCATGCGAGAAAAATTCATCAGGTTGTCCATCAGGCTCGACAACTCCTGGCCGTTGTTGACCAAGCGATCCAGAATCTCGCGCGGGTTGCCGCTAAACAGCGGATCTCGTAACACCTCCCCGTAACCGATGATGGTGCTCACCGGAGTGCGCAGCTCGTGGCAGATATTGGCGACGAAATCTTTTTTGATGCGGTCCATCTCGATCAAGCGTTTGTTGCTCTCCTCGGCCTTGCGGCGCGCGGCGACCGATTCCTCGTAGAGCCTGCCGTTTTCCAGCGATAGCGCCAGCTGATCGGTCAGTGTCCCCAACAGTCTAAAATCCTCCGCGCTGTACTCGCGTCCCGATCGCTTGACGCCGAAGGATACCATGCCGCGAACCTCGCGCTGGTAAACCAGCGGAATGAAAAGCTCCGCTTTGCACCTCGCAAAAACCGCCAGCAGGCTTTCCTTGTGCTCCTTATAGCGGGGGTTACTGGACACTTCGTCGCGCGAAATAACCCGAAAAACCACACCATCAAGAAATTGCGCAATCGTGTTGAATTGCTCGGCGACCGTATGCGCCAGTCCGGTCATCGAATCGGTCGAGGCTGTTATGAATTCACTGGCGTTCTTCGAGCGGTATAAGACGCAGGCATCGATGATGCCCATGGGTCGGGCAATCCGCTCGATGAAACCCTGAGCTAAGGCCGGAGCATCGTTCAACATGCGAAGAAATAGACTCGTTTCCGCCTGAAGCTTGGCGGGGTCGTAGTTCTGACGGTAGATGTACCAATCGACGGTGCTCTCCAGCCAGCGCAGCAAGGGATTGAAAATGGCAACTACCAGGACGGAGAAAAAGATCGGCAAAAGCGGGTTTTTGGCATAATCGCTGATCCACGGCGCGAGCAGGTATGCGATCAGAGCGTAGATCGCGACCAACATTCCCAGCAGCGCGATCCGGCTCAGGCCGATTCTCAAAGCGTTGCCCAGATCAAAAAGGCTGTATTTCAACAACGCATAGGCGACGGATACGGGGAAAAAAACCGCCGGAATCAAGGCGAAATTGTAGGCAATTTGAAACTGATACAGGCTCGTCAAAACCGTCATCAATGCGGGCAACAAAAATCCCAAAAGCGCACCGACAAACATCACCCGCAGACGCGAACGATCGAGGTCAGACTGGCTACGGCGCAAAGCGTTTCCTGTGATCAAAAGAAAGCTTCCGGCGCCGAGAAAAACATAGATATAACCGGCGCGAAAATGATCGATCCAAGTGTCAAGGCGGCCAAAGTAAGTTAGGCTTTGCATGGCTCCGAGGGCGAGTCCGACGCCGTAGATGATTGCGATGAAGCGCGGGCGGACCGGGGTATTGGAGCTTCCGCTGCTGAGCAAGAGAGCCAAGTGAATGCCCGCGCTCGGCGTGAGCGCCAGCGCGAAGATGCGCAGCTCCTTCGGCAGAGACGAGGCGGTCATGAAGTCGAAGGTCGTCTGGAACCAGACAAAAACCGCTAAAACCATAAAGCAAAGCGGCAATGCTACGGGCGAAGAGGCGCGGTAGAAGTAAGGCGCGACACCGATGACCAAGAACGCTAAACCAATGACGTTGTAAACGCCGAAGCTGAAGAGCCAATCGCTGAACGTAAAAGACATCGTCGCGATCGTATAATCGCGGAGCCGCGAGTCGCGCACAACTTGATAGCGAAGCGCGCTGCCCACGGGCATGCGCCGGACTAGCTCGTACATCTCCGCACGCTGCCGTAGGGGCTGCTCGGCGACGCTCACGACGCGATCGAGAGACTGGAGTCCGGCATTGGCGCCGGTCCAGCCGGGCAAGGAATAGGGGCCGACCGTGAGGTTTTCATGAAGGAAGAATCCTGGAAAAGGTTGATTGATCCAGCGGCTGGAAGAAAGGATCGATTCACCAATAAGAAGAAAACCGAACAAGCCGGTTACAAGAAGCAGTAAGAACCTCCGCCAGGTTGCATGGTCCATCGGATCCCCTCCTCACAGGACCTTAGTCAACCCGGCTCTATCAAGGCTCGCCAAACGCTGTCAAGCCGCGGATCGGCACAAGAGTGACAGCAAACATGTGAGTGCCGGGTCGCGGCACCGGCCATTGGGACGCGTCCCAAGCCACACGACAACGGGCGCAAGGTCTTGAAGACGATGACGAGGCGCTCAGGTCTTGGCGATGGTTTCGCTCGGTAAAACGATACGAGTTTGACGCCCGAGGATTTCCAGCAAGACAGCGACGCGTTCGCTGCCTTTGAGCTTCTGTTCGAAAATAGCCTCCAAGCCCGCGAACGGTCCTTCGCTGATGCGCACGACGTCGCCGGGTTTGGCGCTAACCGGATCGATCTCTGCGATGCCGCCGGGACAGCGTCCGCGCAGAGTCTGGATGATATCGTCACTCACCTCCGCGATACGGCTGCCGAACGTGAGAAAATCCTTAACCCCGGGCGAATACCGAGCGGCTTTACCAGAGACCACCATGTCGAGGCGGCAAAACACATAACCGGGAAAGAGCGGCGCCAATACCCAATGAAAGCGACTGCCGATTCGCCGTCGCGTGCGCATCCACGGCAAGAAAACCTCCAGGTTAAAATCGGTCAAGCGCTTTTCCACGTCCTTTTCACGGTTCACTTTGGTCCGGATCGCGTACCATTTCATTCCCGGTTCGATTTGCAACGATTCTTGTCGCATGACAATTCGTCTTTTTCCGTCTGAGAGTTTGCGCGCGCGGCGTGCGAGCAATTCTAACAGACGGAAACCCGAATGATAACCGCGCGCAGATTTTTCCATCGTGGAACTCTCCCATCATAAAGCGGAATTACCTTGACATCGGGGGGAAATTGCGGTGCAATGTAGCCAGCAGCTGTGAAGTGAAGAACAGGTTTTGTAACAGAGTCTAACGATAGAAGCGGCGCTTGGCTGTCCGACCAGCAAAACTCAAGGGAGGTCGAATGCAAGCCGTAAAACACTTCCGGTTCGTATCTCGGTCGGATCCTCTCGGACCTTTCGGTGCCCGTCTTTTTGCTTACACAAGGTGATGCACGACCTCAAAATAGTGCTCTCGCCAGTCTTGCGTCAGTTAATTACGTTCAGTCAACCATCGCAATTGTCCGTGCGTTTGACCGCGCCGCTTAGGTGCGGGTGCGCATCAAACTTAAACGGCAGGAATATGATCAAGGGAGGCTGCTGGAATGGACCATAACACGGAATTCGAACAGCTCATCAAAAAAGATCGCGACGCGCAGCAAACGCGTTCCTGGCGAGGTAATCTGCTAGGCTACCTGGACAAGGTCAAAGCCGATCCGACGATCACGAAGCTTGCTCATGCCCGAATGTACGACGTCGTTATGAACGCCGGCGTTCGCGACATCCACGAAAAACACGATCCCCGCGTCAAGAGACTCTACAAAGACGAAGCCATCAAGCTTTATAACTTCTTTGCCGAAGAGTTTTTCGGTATCGAGAAGACGGTTTCTCAGATCGTGCGCTTTTTTCACGCCGCCTCGCTGAAGGGCGAAGAAAGCCGCCAAGTGCTCTATCTGATGGGCCCGGTCGGTTCGGGCAAAAGCTCGCTGGTCGAAAAGCTGCATCGCGGCTTGGAGGAGAGCCAGCCATTTTACGCGATCGAGGGCTGTCCGATGTTTGAAGAGCCTTTGCATTTGATTCCTCGCCACCTGCGCAAGGAATTCGAAAAAATGCTCGGCGTGCACATCGAGGGTGACCTGTGCCCGGTTTGCCGTTACAAACTCATTCAGGAATATGCCGGCAAGTACGAGGAGTTCCCGGTCTGCACGGTGCAATTCTCCAAGCGGTCGCGCGTCGGCATCGGCGTCGTGCCGCCCGTCGATCCCAACAACCAGGATACGTCAGTGCTGATCGGCAGCGAAGATATTTCCAAGCTGGATCTTTATTCAGAAGGTGACCCGCGCGTGCTCGAATTGAACGGCGCGCTCAACATCGGCAACCGCGGTGTGGTCGAGTTCATCGAAGTTTTTAAGAATGAGATCGAGTACCTCCATTGCATGATCACGGCGACCCAGGAGAAAGTGGTGCCGGCGCCGGGTCGCCATGGTCTAGTGTACGTCGACACGGTGATCGTCGCCCATTCGAACGAAGCGGAGTGGCAGAAATTCAAAGCGGACCACACGAACGAAGCCATCCTCGACCGTATCGTCGTCGTGCGCGTGCCGTACAACCTGAGACTTTCCGAAGAAGTAAAAATTTATCAGAAGATCATTCGCAACTCGGACTTTCGCGCCCACGTCGCGCCCCATACCCTCGAAGTGGCGTCCATGTTCGCGATCCTGTCGCGGCTGGAGCCGACTAACAAATGTGACCTGATGACCAAGCTGAAGCTGTACAACGGCGAGGAAGTCGTCGAGAAGGGCCGGACCAAAAAAGTCGACATTCAGGAACTGAGAGACGGCAGCAAGCGCGAGGGTATGTCCGGCATTTCCACGCGTTTTATCATGAAGGCCTTGGACAACGCGCTCTCGGATAACGCCGCGGGCAACTGCATCAACGCGATCAACGTCCGCGAGGCGTTGATCAATATGGTGAAGGAAGCCGATGTTCCCGACGATACGCGAAAACAGTATCTCGAGTTCCTGCAAGACACGCTGCATAAGGAGTATTTGGAAATTCTGGAAAAAGAAATTACCCGGGCTTTCGTTTATTCCTATCAGGAACAGGCCGAAGCTCTGTTCCAGAATTATCTCGACCACGCCGAGGCTTACGTCAACAAGAGTAAGGTGAAAGACCGCAACACGAAAGAAGAACTCACGCCGGACGAGGGCTTCATGAAATCGATCGAGGAGCAGATCGCGATCATCGGCTCCGCAGCCGATGGCTTTCGTCAAGAAGTGATTGCGTATCTATGGGCGGCCAACCGGCGCGGCGAGAAGATCGATTTCCGCAGCTACGAACCTTTGAAAGAAGCGATCGAGAAGAAGCTGATCACGTCGGTGCGAGATCTGAGCCGCGTGATTACCAAGGCGCGCATGCGTGATGAAGAGCAATCGGAAAAATATGACGCCATGGTCAAAAACCTGCTCGAACACGGTTATTGCCCGAGCTGTGTCGACGTCGTGCTCAAGTATGCCGCCAACAACCTGTGGAAGGATTGAGAATTTTCAGTCTCATCGGGGGCCGAGTTGTCTACCATCTTTCGCCCGTTCAATCCGTCTTCGGGACAGCGTAGCGATCGCAGCGCCGGGGACCGGCTGCGCCATCGCCAGAAAGTTCGCGAAGCGATTCGCCACAACATTGCCGATATCATCGCCGAGGAGTCGATCATCGGCAAAGATAGAAACCGCATCATCAAAGTGCCGATTCGCGGCGTGAAGGAGTACCGTTTCATTTACGGTGAGAACGCGCCGGGAGTCGGCGAAGGCGGCGACGGCGATCCCAAACCGGGCGACGTCCTGGGCCAAGGTAAAGACGGCCAGTCGGGCCAGCAGGCAGGCGACCGTCCCGGCGTAGACTACTACGAAACCGACGTGAGTCTCGATGAACTGGTCGACATGATGTTCGAGGATCTCGAATTGCCCGACATTGAGCGCAAGCGCCTGCGCCAAATCGAAATCGAGAGACTTTTCCGCCAAAAGGGATTTCGCCGCAAAGGCATTCGCGTGCGTCTCGACAAGAAGCGCACCGCTCGGTCGCGCGTGAAGCGCAAGAAAGCGGCGATGAGACAACAACCCGCCCCGTCACCGTCCCGGCGCTTTCCGTTTCACAAGGATGACCTGCGCTATCATCACACGGTCACCGATACGCGCAACGAATCCAACGCGGTCGTGCTTTGCATCATGGATACCTCTGGCTCCATGGATACGATGAAAAAATATCTGGCCCGCAGTTTTTTCTTTCTTCTTTATCAATTTCTCTGCACACGCTACCAAAACGTTGAAATTGTTTTTATCGCGCACCACACCGAGGCCCGCGAGGTGAGCGAAGAGGAATTTTTTCACAAAGGCGAATCCGGAGGTACCTTTATCTCGTCGGGTTACAACAAAGCGCTCGAGATCATCGAGGAGCGCTATCACCCCGCCCTTTGGAACGTCTACGTCTTCCATTGCTCCGACGGCGACAACTTCGAATCGGACAATGAGGCTGCACTCAAGGCGGCGCAAGATCTCGCCCGCACGGCCAACCTGTTCGGCTATGGAGAGATCAAACCGCTCGGAGCCGGCTATTATGGCAGCAGCATGATCACTTTTTTTTCGCAAATCCAGGAGTCGAACTTCCAGACGGTGCAAATCCAAAAGAAAGAAGATATTTGGGCTTCGTTTAAAACCCTCTTAAGCAAGGACCGCGCCCGCGAAGACGCGGCGTAGCGACCCCATGGCAGCCGATTACACCGTCGCTGATCTCGAGCGCTGGAACGACCGGATCGTCGCGCTCGTCGAGCGCTTCGGCCTGGATCCTTATCCCCAGGAATTCGAAATCTGCGACCACGAAGACATGTTGTCCTACATGGTCTATTCCGGCATGCCGTCGCACTACCCGCACTGGTCCCACGGCAAGAACTTTGAAAAACTGAAAACTCTCTATGAATATGGCGTTAGTGGCCTGCCCTACGAGATGGTGATCAACTCCAATCCATCGATCGCCTACCTGATGCGCGACAACAGTCTCGCCCTCAGTATTTTGACCATCGCCCATGTCTACGGCCACAACGATTTTTTCAAGAACAATTTTACCTTTCGCTCCACTCGAGCGGAATTCACCATCGAAACATTCAAAAGCCACGCGAATCGGGTGCGTCAGTATATTGAGGATCCCAGCATCGGCCTTGAAAAGGTCGAAGCGGTGCTCGATGCCGCTCATGCTCTCTCACTGCAATGCCGGCGCAATCTGGCTATCAAAAAGCCGTCGGTGAGCGAGGAACGGCAGATGAAAATGGAGGAATTCGAGCCGCCGGCTGACCCGTTTCGCGCAATTCATCGCCGCGCGGAACCGCAGGCACCCGATCTCGACAAGGTGCCGCTCTATCCCGACGAAGATCTGCTGATTTTTATTCGCGACCACAATCCACAGCTTGCGGAGTGGGAAAAGGATCTGCTGACGATCGTACACAAGCAAGCGCAATATTTCATGCCGCAGATCGAAACCAAAATCATGAACGAGGGTTGGGCGAGCTTCTGGCACAAACGCATCCTTGAAGCCTTGGACCTGCCCCAAGGCCTGCATTTGGAATTCATCGTGCGTCACACGCAAGTGCTCCGCCCCTCACCCGGCAGCCTTAACCCTTATCACGTCGGCATGAAAGTTTGGGAGGACATTGAAAAGCGCTGGGATCACCCGACCCGCGAAGACATTGAAGAGTTCGGCCCGCGCAAGAAAAACGGCTTGGAGAAAATCTTCGAAGTCCGCGAAGTCGAGCGCGACGCCTCCTTCCTGCGCCGCTATTTGACCGAGGAACTCATTCGTGAGCTGAATCTATTCGAGTATAAGACTCGTGGCAACGACCAGGTGGTCAGCCGCGTCGCCGACGAAGAGAACTGGCGCCAAATCAAAGAGACCTTAATTCAGAATGTCGGCACCGCGACCATTCCGGTCATTAAAGTCGAGGATTCCGACTACCTCAACAACCGCACGCTGATGCTGAGGCATCACCACGATGGACGCGATCTCCAGCTCGAATATGCCGAGAAAACCCTGAAGTACGTGCAGCAACTCTGGCGTCATGACGTGGTGATCGAAACCATGATCGACAATCGCAACACCCTGCTCACCTTCTCCGACGGGAAATTCGTCATCAAAAAAGCGGCCTGACCGGGCGCCTCAATCCCGCCGAGGTTGCTAAAACGCTTTCCGCGTGCAACTACTGAGCGCGGACGGTTTTCATTCATGGCATCAGCGAAGGACATCGCCTCCATCGGCCGTTGTTTGTCCAACCGGTTGGACGCCGCTGCCATCGGCGAAAAGTCCTTCTCCGGAGTCATCGGTGATGCACCTTCGCTTTACTCGAAGAGCCCGCGACTGTGGAACGCAGCCTTCCGACATCTGCAGATGAACACGGTTTATCTGGCCTTCGATGTCGTTGCTGCGGAGCTCGGTAACTTGCTCACCGCTTTCAAACATTGCGACTCTTTCGTAGGCGCAAATGTGACCGTGCCGCACAAAGTTCGTGTCATGGACTTTCTTGACGACATCGATCGCGGCGCCGCGAGGATTAAAGCGGTCAACACGATCGTCCGAGCCTCGGACGGGAGACTAGTCGGCTACAACACCGACGGCGAAGGATTTGTCCAGAGCATTTTGCAGTGCCAACCTAACCTCAAAAAAGCTTTTCTAGCGAAGCTCGACGGAATGACGGTTCTGCTCCTGGGCGCGGGCGGTGCGGCACGCGCCGTTGCCTTCCACGCCGCCGACTTACTGGCTGACGGTCGGCTGCTCATCTGTAATCGCACGCCCGAGCCGGCGCACTCGTTGGCAGCCGAAATTCAAAAACTCGCGCCGGCGGCGACGGCAATTACCGACGAAGATCTGCCAATGTGGGCACCGAAGGCGGGCCTCATCGTCAACAGCACAACCAAGGGCCAAGGCGGGATCCGCAAATTAGCGGATGGTAGGGTGACCTTCATGGAGCGCTACTCCGCTCTCGCGCCCGCGAATCCGCCGGCAATGGCGGAAGCCGACGCCGGGAAAAGCGACTCCGAACGCACATGGTCAAACGTGGCCGGTGCGGGCATCGAAGCGAACAACCAAGCGTCGATGCAGCTGGCACAATCGATCCCGGCGCATGTCCGCTTCTACGACTTGATTTATCATCCTGAAGAAACGGTTTTCCTGCGCCATGGCAGGTTGACCGGTCATCCGACGATGAACGGCAAAAGCATGATCATTAATCAGGCACTCCTCGCGTTCCAACGAATGTGCAACGCCGCGCTCCAAGCCCGAGGCATCGATACGCCGCAAACTTATCGGCAACTCTTAGAAGTGATGTACCAGGCTTGGTAGTCTGCTCGGCTCCGTGCCGCGAAGGCCGCGTGTTCCGAAACTACTTAGCGTAGAGAGCGAGTCGGGAGAGCCGCAACAAGTTCGAATGTCTCGCGCCAAAGCGGTTAGGCGTCGGAAACCTTCATTGTGATAAGCGACATAGGATCTGGCGATCTTACATTTTGTCGTGTGTTTTCCGCGGCGTTCAAATCATCTGCGCTAGGGACATTTGACGATTACGCCGCACTTCTCGCAGCGGTACGTCGCGGCGCCGCCATGCGCCGATTCTATTTCTTCGAAATCGTAGTTCCGCTTGCCTGAGGTTTCAAAACATTCGGGGCAAGGACTATCGCCCAGTTCCTCGGCATCGAGGGTCAAGTGGCACTGGCGGCAGCGCCGCGTGCGCTTTCTGGATGGCAATAACTCGAGCGTAATGTGTTGACAAGCAGTCATCAAGCCGTAGCTCTGGCCCGATTACCTCGGTAGTCGGGTGATCGAGAGAATGTCCTCCGGGCGCACCCGAACCACGCCGTCTTCTAACTCCAATGAAAGGTTTCCCGCCTCATCCTTTTCCGTGATGTGGCCTTCCATCGGATTCGGAAACCTTCCGGTTTCCGGACGAAGAGTCACCTTGACCCGATGACCGACGGCCAAGACCTTCAAAGCATTAGCTAAGGATTCAAATATTGCCATGCTGCCTCCGCTCTCATTTTAGAACCGCTACGGCCAGCGCCGTTATCGCCAGAACCCCTACCACCGCACCGGTGAAAGCCAAAATTTTTAGAGATTTTTGAACCTTTTCGAGCACGGATTCAATAATTCGCAACTGATCATCCATTTTCTTGTTGACGGCGCTCTGCAGTTCTATGGCCTGCCTGAGCGCATCGATTTGTTTGGCGGTATTGGCATCTCCCTTACGAACTGTTTCGACCAACTTGCGGATCTTATCCACGCCGTCGCTGACAACGGGAGCAATTACGGTTAATTCCGCCAGCAGTTTGGCGATTTGTAAAATCGGTAGGGCCATTCATTTCTCCTCGAACCCGAATCTCTCAATGATCCACGGCAAGGTACGGCAACCTTTCCGTCGCAGTTCAGGATAGCAAACCGCCGCCCTGGAAAACATACGAACTCTTAGCTCTAATCCGGCAAAACCGGACCTGCGCGAGTGGCGTCAGACCGAAAGCCGTGGACCCCGAGCATACCAGACTGCCTTATGGCTCGACCTGCACGAAGTAGCAAACCGCCGATAGGTTTGCGGGGTGGCCTTCAAGGCAGTATCCATTGCCCGCGGCTGTAGGGCTCAGCGTCCGAAAGAAATCGAAATAATGTCGGATCAGGTTAGAAGGCACTAAGGGGCAGTTCGCCGAATCTAAAAGAGCGCGATTGGATCAACAACGACGTCCAAGAGCACTGCCTGGATCGTGACGAACTTGAAAACTGAACGGTCGAATTCACTTTCACCTTACTTTCGCAGAACCAGCAGGTCGAGCGTATCGATGACCAGACCGGACTCGCAGGCGGCGGCTTCTTCAACGTCAAACCATCGAGCAAGTAAGACTGCCAAACGTCCCGTTCCGGCGCCGACTTCAAGAATTCTGGTGGTTGCACCGAAATAGTGTTTGAGGCGGAATGCCACTTGCTGAGGCCGGCCGACCGTTAGTTGACTCGGACCGGAATGAAACGACCGTTCACAACGATCTTTGTCTACGGGTGCTTTGGCGATCCGCGCGATTTTACGCATC
>Ga0210113_1000020_pt1 | contig 35608 bp, 28 predicted proteins | sample MayberryNW_Catta_5_FD_185523 | JGI IMG/M metagenome (GOLD analysis project Ga0210113, IMG submission 185523) | Wetland microbial communities from San Francisco Bay, California, USA, that impact long-term carbon sequestration -... | ecosystem: Environmental > Aquatic > Marine > Wetlands ...
GGCTTTGGAATCGCCTGAACGTCTCGCCGCCGTCAAGCTCAAGACCCAAGAAATCGAGGATCGATATCGGTCTCCGCGGACTCATGGACGAAGTGTGAATCTCGATCCCGGCTACATCGATGCTTTGAAAGTCGTGCTCGCTTCGACCAAAAACGCCGGTCAGCGCATCTATTTGCATTTGGGCATCTACGGCGAAGTGACGCTGCGTTATTACAATGCCGGTTTTCATGGCCTCGATTACACCTATTCTGACTATGTATGGCCGGCAAGCATCGAGTTTTTCACTCAGTTGCGCGCGCGATATCTGATGCAATTAAAGCAAGTCGTCTGAATGTCCGGACACAAAATCTCTCTCCAATCGCGATGTTGCTCCGCATCATCCTCCGGTGCTAAGATCCCTCGCTGAAGGGGATTGAATCCGCGGTGTCCGAATCTAACGAAGTAGAGGAAGTCAACGCCTTGGTGGAGTCCTTGCGGCGCCACTTGCAGCGGCGCCAGCGGGCGCGGATTCGCGTCTTAACGCGCGGGGAACCGGCCCGCCGCATAGGATCCAGCACCGATGAAAACGAAAATTTCGCCGACGGCGATCTGTTTTTGCGTCCGTCGCCGGCGCAGAACTTTGGGAGTCTTGAAGAGTTGCGTGCCGAGATCGGCGATTGCCGACTTTGCAAGCTGTGCTCTGGACGCACCCATGTGGTCTTCGGCGTCGGCAATCCGCATGCTCGCTTGATGTTCGTCGGCGAAGGGCCGGGACGCGACGAAGATCTTCAGGGCGAGCCGTTCGTTGGCCGAGCCGGTCAGCTCTTGACCGATATCATCACCAAAGGTATGGGCCTCATGCGGGAGGATGTTTATATTGCCAACGTGGTGAAATGCCGGCCGCCGGATAATCGCAATCCCGAACCCGACGAAGTGGCGGCCTGCGAGCCTTTTCTCAAGAAGCAGATCGATCTCGTGCGCCCGGAGATCATCGTTGCTCTGGGCAAATTCGCAGTCCAGACCCTGCTGCAAAACAAGGCCCCGATTTCCAGGCTGCGCGGCAACTGGCACCGCTATCACGGCATCAAGCTAATGCCGACCTTTCATCCGGCTTATCTCCTACGCAATCCGGCGGATAAAAGATTGGTTTGGCAAGATATCCAGAAAGTGATTCAAGAGCTGCGCAGTGAAAACCATTAAATTTTTACTGCTGATTGCGCTGTTCGCGTTCGCCGGTCCGGCGTGGGGTCAGTCACAAGCCGCACCAGAGCCGCATGTCGATCTGATCGTCATCGACGGGACGATTAACCCCGCAGTGGATGATTTTATCCGCGAAAGTATCGGTCGAGCCAAAACCAACGGCGCGCGCGCGTTGATGATCCAACTGGATACGCCCGGCGGCCTGGTTGACTCCACCCGCACGATCGTCAAGGAGATGCTGGCCGCGCCGGTGCCGATCATCGTGTACGTTGCTCCGAGCGGCGCCCGCGCAGGTTCAGCCGGAGTATTTATCACGTTGGCTGCTCACGTCGCTGCGATGGCGCAGGCGACCAATATCGGCGCCGCACACCCCGTCGCCGGCACAGGAGAAGAAGTAAAAGGAGCGATGGGTGAAAAGATCGTGAACGATATGGCCGCCTTCAGTGAAGCCATCGCGCAAAGGCGCGGTCGAAATGCAGAATGGGCCATTGAGGCGGTGCGCAAGAGCGTTTCCATCACGGCCACCGAGGCGCTCAAGAAAAACGTTATCGATATTATCGCCAAGGACGTCAACGACTTGCTCGCCCAGGCGCACGGCCGCGAGGTGGATCTCAATGGCCAAAAGCATGAGCTTTCGCTCATGAATGCGCGGATCGTGCAACATGAAATGAGCCTCAAGCAAAAAGTACTGAACAGCATCGCCCATCCGAACATTGCTTATCTGTTGATGATGGCCGGGATCCTGGGCTTGTACATGGAGTTTTCCCACCCGGGAACGATTTTTCCGGGCGTGACGGGAGCGATTTGCCTGTTGCTCTCTTTCGCGTCGCTGCAGTTGCTGCCGCTCAACTACACCGGGCTTGCGTTGATGTTCTTGGGTGTAGCGCTGCTCATCGCAGAGGCGTTTCTTCCAAGCTTCGGTGTATTGGGTATCGGCGGCATCATCTCGCTCGCGTTCGGCTCGCTATTACTGTTCGATACCCCGACGTCAGACTTCGCCGTCGATCGCTCCATCGTGTTCACCGCGGTCGCTACTTTAGGTATTTTCGTGTTCGCGATCAGTTATCTTGTGGTTCGCTCGCAGACGGCCGCTCCGACGCTCGGCATGGAAGGCCTGATCGGCAAGATCGGTGAGGCTCGCAGCAAGCTTTCGCCCGACGGTAAGGTTTTTGTGCATGGCGAATATTGGAATGCTCAAGGGGACGGCGAGATCGAATCCGGCGATAGAGTCAAAGTAGTCGGGTACGATGGTATGCGTCTTAAGGTGATTCGCTTGTCCGAGGGGCATACGAAGAGCTAGGAGGAGGAGCAGACATGTTTGGAATTACCCCAATTGCGACGTTCTTGGTGATTGTCGTCGTGCTGCTGATCAGCGGCATAAAAATCTTAAAGGAATATGAACGGGCGGTAGTGTTTCGGCTAGGGCGGATGGTCGGGGCGCGCGGACCAGGAATTACTTACGTCATTCCGGGCATCGAAAAAATGGTTAAGATGGACTTGCGCACAGTGACCATGGACATCCCGCCGCAGGATGTGATCACGCGCGACAACGTTTCGGTGAAAGTCAATGCAGTACTCTATTTTCGCGTCTTGGAGCCTAACCGGGCGGTCCTCGAAGTGGAGAATTATTTATTCGCGACGTCACAACTCGCTCAGGTGACGCTGCGCAGCGTATGCGGCCAGGCGGAGCTCGATGAGCTGCTGGCCGAACGCGACCGGATCAACAGCCGGATTCAGGAAATTCTCGACCAGCAAACCGATCCGTGGGGCATCAAAGTCGTTCTGGTCGAATTGAAGCATATTGACTTGCCGCAGGAAATGCAGCGGGCGATGGCGAAACAGGCCGAAGCCGAGCGCGAGCGGCGCGCCAAAGTCATTCACGCAGAGGGCGAGTTTCAGGCCTCGCAGAAGCTGGCCGACGCAGCCGAAGTCATCAGCAAGCAGCCAATGGCATTGCAGCTTCGATTCCTACAGAGTTTGGTCGAAGTGGCTTCCGAAAAAAATTCGACGACGATTTTTCCGGTGCCGATCGATTTGCTGGCGCCGTTCATCAAGAAAGACAATCAAACGTAGGCCGCCCACCAATTCGCTCGTCTCTTTCTCCGCGCATCACCGTCAGAAAACAGGTAGGGGCACGGCATGCCGCGCCCTCTTCGGCTTTTTTGTGATGAAACTAGAAGCGTTCAATTACGAACTGCCGCGATCGCTGATCGCGGCGTTCCCGACGCGCGAGCGCGAAGGCTCGCGTTTGCTGGTGCTGCGGCGCCAAACCGGCGAGATCGTTCATAGCGTATTTGCCAAGCTCGGTGATTTTCTCGAGCGCGGCGATTTGCTGGTGCTCAACGATACCAAAGTGTTTCCCGCGCGTTTGAACGGCACAAAATCGAGCGGCGGGCGGGTGGAGGTGTTGTTGCTGGAGAGTTTTTCTGAAGCAGGCCGAAGCTTGTGGATCGCCCTGGTCGAGGGCGGTAAGAAACCGGGTATTGGCAGTTGGATTCGTTTCGGAGCTACGATGAGCGCCGAGGTGATCGGCGATTTGCGAGGCGGCCGCTTCGCCCTCGAGTTTCATCACGAGGGCGATTTCAGCACGCAGCTCGAGGCGCTCGGCGAGCCGCCGTTGCCGCCTTACGTGCGGCGGCAACGCGGTGCCCAAGATTTGGACCGCGAACGTTATCAGACGGTTTACGCGGCGCAGTCGGGGGCGATTGCGGCGCCCACTGCGGGTTTCCATTTCACCCCGGAGCTGTTTGCCAAACTTTCGGCGCAAGGGATTGAGCGCACACTGTTGACCCTGCATGTCGGGCCGGGTACGTTTCAGCCTGTACGCGCGAGCGCCATCGAAAACCATCGCATGGAAGGCGAGCGTTATAGGCTCGGCGCCGAAAGCGCGGCAAAAATCAATCGTGCAAAGCAGGCCGGCCATCGGGTTGTGGCTGTCGGATCCACCAGCACGCGCACTCTGGAGTGGATCGCGCTAAAAAAAACTGAGATTGCCGCCGATGAGGGGATCGCGCGTCTATACATCCGTCCCGGCGATCCTTTTCGTGTGCTGGATGCACTGATCACGAATTTTCATCTACCGGCCTCGACGCCGCTGATTCTCGTCGCTGCCTTTGCCGGCTTGGATCTTGTCCGGCGCGCCTACCGAGAGGCGATTGAGCAAGAGTATCGGTTTTATAGTTACGGCGACGCGATGCTGATCCTATAAATTTTGGATTGCGATTTTGGATTCAAGAATAGCAATGCGGGTCTCCTGCCTTGGCAAGCTTGTTCCGACAATCGAAAATCCAAAATCGAAAATCGAAAATTGAGTCATGCCCAGCCATTTCACGGTTGTCCAGAAAGATTCCGCGACTAAGGCGCGGCTTGGCCGCTTGATCACTGCGCACGGCGAGGTGGAGACGCCCTGTTTTATGCCGGTTGGGACGCAGGGAACGGTGAAGGCGATCTTGCCGCGCGATTTGAAAGAAATAGGTTGTCAGATTTTGCTCGCCAACACCTATCATCTTTATCTGCGGCCGGGCCATGATTTGATCCGCGAAATGGGGGGCTTACATCGCTTTATGGGCTGGGACCGGCCGATTTTGACTGACAGCGGCGGTTATCAGGTGTTCAGTTTGGGGGCGATGCGAAAAATCACCGATGACGGGGTGCGATTTCAATCGCACTTGGACGGCTCGTCTCATCTGCTCACGCCGGAGAAAGCGGTGGAAATCCAAGAAGCGCTGGGCAGCGATATTGCCATGGTGCTCGATGAGTGCATCCCGGCCGACGCGGCGCGCGCTTACGTTCAAGACTCGACCGAGCGGACGGTGCGGTGGGCTCGACGAAGTTTGCGCGCGCGCGGTAAATCGCATCAATGGATGTTTGGTATTATCCAAGGCGGATTATTCGAGGATCTACGACAGCGCTGCGTCGAGGACATGACCCAGCTGCCATTTGAGGGATTCGCCGTCGGCGGTCTGGGTGTCGGCGAAAGCGAGGCGCAGCTAAACGCTATCGGCAGTTTCACGGCCGGTTTATTGCCGGCCGATCGTCCCCGCTACTTGATGGGCGTGGGGCGGCCTCAAAACGTCATAACCGCCGTGCGCGCCGGTTTCGACATGTTCGACTGCGTCATTCCGACCCGCAACGCGCGCAATGGCACACTGTATACATCGACGGGCAAGTTGAACATCAAGCGCGCCGAGTTCGCGGCCGATCGGCGTCCGCTCGACGAGGCTTGCGATTGTTATTGCTGCGTCAATTTTTCGCGCGCCTACTTGCGCCATTTGTACATGGCGGGCGAGATTCTGTCGTCGCAGCTAAATAGTTTGCACAATCTTTACTTTTATCACCGGCTCATGGATAAGTGTCGGGAGGCGATTCGCGCCGGCGGTAGCGGGCGCTGGTCACAAATTTACGCCAACTTAGAGGCGACGTGATTCGACGGATTAGGAGGAGCTATGGTCGATATTGCTTACGCGCAAGCGGCGCCTGGAGCCGGCGGGCCGGGACCGCTCGTCACGATACTGCCGTTCATTCTTATCTTCGTGATTATGTATTTCATGGTGATCCGCCCGCAGCAGAAAAAGTCGCGGGAGCATCAAGACATGCTGCGCAAGCTAAAGCGCAACGATGAGGTGATGACCTCTGGCGGAATTTACGGTAAGGTAATTGATTTGAAGGAAACAGTAGTGACGGTGGAGGTTGCGCCGAACGTGAGAATCCGCGTTCACCGGCCTCAGATCGCGGCTGTTCTCACCGCTGAAAAAGCAGCAGCCAAGGAAGGAAAGGATTAGCTGAATGCGGCAAAACGTTCAGGCGCGGCTCGTTCTGTTCACTCTTTTGACCGTCGCCTCACTGGTTTATTTGGTTCCGACTTTCGTCGACCCACTGACAGAACGTTGGAGCAAGTTCCTGCCGGCGAATAAGGTCCAGCTTGGGTTGGATCTTCAAGGCGGCACTCATTTGGTTCTCGAAGTGAAGGTCGATAAGGCGATCGAAAACAACGTGGAACGGCTACGCGCGGATCTAACCCGCATTCTGCGTGAAAAGGGTGTTTCGGGTGTCACGGTAGAAAGAGAGGGCATCCAGTTGTACGTCAGGGGGCCGGCGGCGAGCACCGAGCCAGTACGGGGAATTCTCAATAGCGAATTCGGCAACTTAGTTGAAGCCAAGACGCCGCAGACGGGCGCCGGCGCCACGGAATTCTACCGCACGTTGAGCAAAGAAGAGATTCGCTCGCTGCGAGACTACGCAGTAGACCAGACCTTGGAGACAATTCGTAACCGAATCGATCAATTCGGCGTCAGTGAACCGATTATCCAGCGTCACGGCGAGAATAATATTCTAGTTCAGCTGCCGGGCATTCAAGACCCGGAACGTGCCAAGGAAATCATTGGCAAGACCGCGCTCTTGGAATTCAAGCTGGTCGACGAGAGCGCCAGCGTTGAGGATGCGATTAAAAGCGGTCCCCCGCCGGGTCGTCAGGTGCTTTACGGCCAGCCGGTAAGAGGAGAGGGAATCGGAGCTGAAAAGGAAGCCTACGTGCTCGAGTCGCGCGCGCTGTTGACCGGCGAATACATTCAGGATGCGCGGGTGCGGCCGGCAGAGCAGCTGCAGGGAGCCTCGGTGGAGTTGGTTCTGAATGCAACCGGAGCGCGGCTGTTCGAACAAATCACAGCGGCGAACGTCAAGCGCCGCCTCGCCATCGTTCTCGATGACCGCGTCTATTCCGCGCCGGTGATTCAGGAGCGCATCGCCGGGGGGAGAGCGTCGATCACCGGAAATTTCGATCTCAAAGAGGCACGCGATCTCGCGATTGTGTTGCGCGCGGGCGCTTTGCCGGCGCCGGTCGAGATCGTCGAAGAACGAACCGTCGGACCGTCGCTGGGTCAAGATTCGATCCGACAAGGAGTCACATCCTTCATCGTTGGGGGCGTGCTCGTAATCGTATTCATGATCGCCTACTACAAGCAAGCGGGATTGGTCGCGGTCGTGGCGGTCGTGCTCAATGTCCTTTACATGCTGGCTACGCTTGCCGGGTTTCAGGCCGTTTTGACGTTGCCGGGCATAGCCGGCATCGTGCTCACCGTGGGCATGGCCGTCGATGCCAACGTTTTGATCAATGAACGGATCCGCGAAGAGTTGCGAGCGGGGCGGGCCGTGCGCTCGGCGATCGAAGCGGGCTACAAGAATGCCTTGCCGGCGATCTTGGACTCCAACATCACGACGTTTCTTTCCGGTGTCATTCTCTTTCAATTCGGCACCGGGCCGATCAAGGGTTTCGCGGTAACGCTTTGCATCGGCATTTTGACCACGATCATTACCGCGGTTTACCTGACGCGCGTCTATTACGATTATCGAATCGCCTCCCGGAAACTTGAGCGCATCAGCATCTGAGAGGAAATGATGGAACTGATCAAGCCGGGAACAAAGTTTCAATTCACGCGCTATCGCAAGATCGCATTTGTACTTTCAACGGTCCTCAATGTCGCGGTGCTGCTGGCGCTGTTCATCAAAGGACCCAATCTTGGGGTCGACTTCGCAGGCGGCACGATGGTTCATCTAAAATTCGCCCAGGCCGTGACCATCGCGGAGATCCGCCGGGCTCTCGACCGGGTTAACCTCGCCGGCGGTGTCGTCCAGGATTTTGGCGAACCGGGCCAGAATGAATTTCTCATTCGTTTGGACAAGACCTCCGTCGAGCTGGGCGCGCTCGGCGAACAAGTGCGCAAAGGACTTGTTGAGCAGTTCGGGGCGGAGAAGTTCGAGGTGCGTCGGATCGAGTCGGTGGGGCCGCAGATCGGCGAAGAGTTGCGCTTCCGCGGCACCATGTCGGTCATCGTCGCAACGATCATGATGGGAATTTATATATGGATTCGCTTTGGCTCAGCCTTCGGGGCAAAGTTTGGTCTTCTTTTCGGCACGGGCGCCGTAGTTGCCTTGATCCACGATGTTTTGATCACCGTCGGCGCGCTGATGCTGGCAAACTATGAGTTCGATCTCACCGTTGTCGCGGCGCTTTTGACCATCGTTGGGTTTTCGGTTAATGACACTGTGGTCATCTGCGACCGCATCCGTGAAAATCTCCGCAAGATCAAGCGCGAAACTCTCGAGAGCATTGTCAATATCAGCATTAACGAGACGTTGAGCCGAACCCTTCTCACGACCAGCACCGCGTTAATGGTGCTCGCCTCGCTGTATTTTTTAGGCGGCCATGTCATCAAACCGTTCGCATTTTCATTACTGGTGGGATTCATCTCCGGTGTCTATTCGACGATCTTTATCGCCAGTCCGGTGATCCTGTTGTGGGAAAAAAGAGCGTTTAAGAAATAGCCGCAGCGCCAGCGCCGAACCCAACTTTCAAAGTGGCTCATGCGCGAGAGCTGAAGGTATGTCTAACTCCGTGATTCGTTCGTCGCTATAGCTTCAATGCCGAAGGGTCTGCAGAAACGCTGGGTTATCAAACAAGTCGATTCACAATCCGTCCTTCGTCAAGCCGATCAGCTCGCGATCTCGCCCTTGCTGGCACGCATTTTAATTTTGCGCGGCTTCACCGATGAGCTTACCGCCCGTCGCTATCTTTCCTCGACTTTGCGCGCCGACCTGCCATCGCCGTTCGAGATGGCCGGCATGGAACCGGCGGTGCGGCGGGTCGTGGCGGCAATCAGAAATCAGGAGCAAATCGCCATCTGGGGCGACTACGACGTAGACGGAACGACCGGCGCATCCGTTCTGGTCTCCTTTCTTCGCGAGATTGGCGCCGAGCCGATTTACTACGTGCCGCACCGCGTCGAGGAAGGCTATGGCCTCAACGTCGATGGATTGCGCCGGCTCCGAGCACGGGGCGTGGGTCTAGTGGTTACCGTCGATTGCGGCATCTCCAATGCGGAAGAAGTGAGGGCGGCGAGCGAGATGGGACTCGATCTCGTCGTCGTTGATCACCACCAGCCGCCCGACGAGTTGCCTCCGGCCGTGGCCGTGATCAATCCCCATCGCAAGGACTGTCTTTTTCCGGATAAGGGGCTGTGCGCGGCGGGATTGGCCTTTTACCTGGTGATCGGATTGCGTGCCAGGCTGCGCGACGAGGGCTGGTTCGGGCGCTCGGCCCACCCTGACATACGCCGCTATCTGGATATCGTGACTCTCGGCACGATTGCGGACATGGTGCCGCTTAGAGGCGTCAATCGTACGTTAATTCGACGCGGGCTGAGTCAGCTTGGCGTTTCGACCCGGCCCGGTGTCGTGGCGCTCAAACAAGTTTCAAGCATTCCCGCCGGCGAAGTTAGCGCCGGTCAAGTCGGTTTTCGCTTGGGGCCGCGCATCAATGCCGCGGGGCGGGTCGACTACGGTATCAAGGTTGTCGAGCTATTAACGACGGATTCGTGGGATGTCGCGCTACGCATCGCCCTAGAGCTCGATGCCCACAATAGAGAGCGGCGCGCCATTGAGGCAGCCGTGCTCGAGCAAGCCATGACCCAAGCGGCCATCGCTATGAAGAGCGGCGGTCGGTATTCGCTGGTGCTTGCCGGCTCAGATTGGCATCCGGGCGTGCTCGGCATCGTCGCCTCGCGCATCGTCGAGAAATACTACCGACCGACCGTGGTTATCGCTCTCAACGGCAGCGCCGGCAAGGGCTCGGCGCGTAGCATTCGCGGTTTTCACATGGTCGAGGGATTTCACCGCTGTGCCGTCCATCTGGAAAAGTTCGGCGGCCACGAATATGCCGGCGGTTTGTCGATCCAAGCCGATCGGGTGGAGTTATTCGCCGAATCCTTCGAAACTTGTGCACGGCAAGCGCTCTCACCAGAAGATTTGCTGCCGCTGCTCGAAATGGATGCGCAATTAAATTTTCCGGAGATCGGCATAGCGTTGGCACGCGAGCTCGATATTCTCAAACCTTTCGGCGTCGGCAATCCCGAGCCGCTGTTCATTACGTTGGGGGCCGAAGTTTGCGAGCGCAAAGTTTTCTCGGCAGGGGTGCGTTACCGGTTGCGCCAGGCCGGCCGCGTGCTCGGTGCGCTGATCTTCGGCGTCGATGACGATTTTCCCGGCAGAGTCGGAGAAAGCATCGACGTCGCATATCGGTTGAGTGAAAACCAATGGAACGGTGCTACTAGCGTGGAGTTGAAAATCGTTGACGTGCGGCCAGCGGGCACCGACGAGTTGTCGTCGCCTGTGGTGTCGAATGACCATTCTGGTCATGCTCGCGGAGGATCAGAGCCATTATCGCGGTTGGCCAATCCGGATGTCGCACCACGGCGAGGATGAAGAGCAGCAGGTCGGGACCGGAGCGCGAGGCTAAACCACATGGGCATCCAAACTCGAAGAGACATTGTTTATCTGGCGCTCGCTGGGTTTTTTGTCACGAACGCCATGCTCGGAGAGCTAATGGGCGGGAAATTATTCACCCTCGGTCCATTCACTCTAAGCATCGGCGTCATTCCATGGCCAGTGGTGTTTATCGCCACGGATTTGATTAATGAATACTTCGGCCGTGACGGCGTCAAGCGGCTGACTTTGATGACGATTGCGTTGATTGTCTACGCCTTCGTCGTGCTTTTCCTGGCGATCCAGGTGCCGGCGGCATCGTTCTCGCCTGTCACCGATGCGCAATTTCAAGCGGTATTCGGACAATCTTTGTGGATCATCGTCGGCAGCGTCATCGCCTTCGGTCTAAGTCAATTGATCGACGTGGTCATTTTTTGGCTCGTGCGACACAAGACTGGCGGCCGGTTTCTTTGGATGCGCGCCACCGGCTCAACGGTGGTATCTCAGCTCATCGACAGCGTCGTGATCATCGGCGTTGCATTTTGGTTGCCCGGTAAGATCCAGACATCCGAGTTCTTGACGGTGGCGGCGTCGAATTATTCGTTTAAGCTAATCGTCGCTCTCGGCATTACGCCGCTGCTTTACGTCGGGCACGCAGCTATCGATCATTTCCTCGGTATAGAGGAAGCGCACCAGCTGATCGAGCAAAGCGCCAGAGCGAGCGCGGATTAAGTCTTTGATTTTTGGACCGGCCGCAGCTAGCTCATTGAAATCACAGATGACGTTAACGCGGCAGCTTTTATCATTTTTTGTGAGAGCGTGGCCCGGCAGTTGGTAAAATCTGATCGGCGCGAGGCGCCAATGATGACCGCGGCGACTTCGAGCGCCTTAGCGGCGCCCACTGTGGTGGATGACGCGTATAAACGACACTCGCCCTGCGACGGAGTCGCCGAGTGTCTTCGGTGGCTATCGTTGTTTTCTTGGGCTCTTGCTTGATATCGTCGTTAGACTTATCATTTAAAGTAGTCTCCAGCTCCTATGGCCCTGCCCGGACAATATTTCCAGAAGCTCGTCGAGAGTTGCCCTGACATTATCATCTCGGTCGATAAGCAGGGAACCATCACGTTCTACAACGACGGCGCGCGCCAAAATCTTGGCTTCAGTTACGAAGAAGTTCTGGGAAAGAACGTACTGGAGATCTATCCGAGTCTCGAGGAAGCGCGCAGAGTCATGGCGGCAATGCGCGCCAGTAGCGGCGACGGCAGGGGACGCCTGCGTAACTTCGAGACTGTTTTTAAAACGAGAAAGGGAGAGAAGATCCCCGTCGCGATTTCCGCATCGATCATTTATGACGATCAGGGCAACGAGGCTGGCTCTATCGGCTTCGCCAAAGACATACGGGAGATTCGCCGCCGGGACCAGCTGGTGACTCTCGCCGAAGTCGCTATCGGTGTGTCTCACGAAATCAATAACTCTTTGGAGGTCTTGATCAACCAAATCGAAATGCTGCGCAAATACGTCGATCGCTCGGCGAACGACGACGATTATCTGGTCGAATCGGAGCGGCTCGATTCACTGGCGTCGCAGGTCGAAAAAATCCAAGACATCACCAGCCGCATAAGTCAGATGGCCGATGAAGGCGAGTATGGCACCAAAGAATACCTAAACGGCAAGCTGATGACGGATCTGCACGTGGCCGACGGCAAACCCTGTGAACGGCCGAAAGCCGATGGGCGCTATCCGTTGAGTGGCTTGAGAGTGCTGATCGTCGATGACGACCCGGGAGTTTGCGACTCGCTAAAAGATTTACTCGAAGGCGAGCGCTGTTGCATCGAGACGGCATCTTCCGGGATTCATGCTTTGCAATGGCTGGACCGACAACAGTTCGACGTGGTGCTGAGCGACGTCGTCATGCCCGACATGGACGGCTACGAGCTCTATCAGACTGTTAAAGCGAGGACGCCGAAGCTTCCGGTCGTATTGATGACGGCGTTTAATTACGACAAGGATCACATCATCAAACGGAGCTGCCTCGAGGGCGTGCAGGGCGTGATATTTAAGAAGCCGGTCAATCCGGCGATTCTTAAGAAAATGCTTCTGCAGCAATGTCGCGCCGAAACCGACCCCAACGCTTCTCCCAATCCGCCATCCAGCGAAATTTCTCGCGATCAAAAATCCGATTAACCCTACCATGAATAAAGAAGATCATTATAACCAGGGAATGGAATTCTTCGCTCAGGACCATTTGGACGAGGCCGTCGCCGCCTATCTGCGCGCACTCGAACAAGATCCCGATTACGCCGACGCGCTGCACGCCTTGGCCATGACTTACGCGCACCAGGAGAAGCTCGATCAAGCCATTGAAGCGGGCAAGAGGCTCGTTGAGGTCGCCCCCGATGACGAATTGGCTTACACCAGCCTGTCGATCTTCTACCAGCAGAAAGGCATGATCGCCGAAGCTGAACAGATCGCCGCAAAGGCTCGGACGTTGAGCTGGAAGCGCGATCTTAAGCGGGACAAGGATCCCGATAAAAATTAGCGCACGACCCCGTTCCGGGCGACAATTGCCGGGCTCAGTGGTCCGCCTGCCGGTCAATCAACGTTCCATCATCTTCCATTTCTCTCACCTGTTCGGGCTCGCATTCCAAGTTCTTGCAGTTTGGATTTGGAGCGGATAAGGAATACTACGGTGAATCGCCGGGAGAGATACTATCGTGGCCTAGCGGAGAGAACCATGAGCCCCGCAACCGGTCCGATCGAAAAGCTGGTCAGATTAATCGCCGATGAGTCTCGTCTCGATGCCAAAATTCGCGACGCCCAGGCAGCTCTGACTCTGGTCAAAAAGCGAGTTTCGGAGTCTCTCGCGCAGCACTACGTTTCGACGCGTGAGCTGAGAATTCAACTGCCGGAGGAGCTTATGAGGGAAGAACAGTCTTACGAGCGTTTGCTTCAGGCCCTGCAAGACATGAAGAGCGAAATCGCCAAACAGATACGACCCGTCGAAGAACAAATCATACAAGCTAATGTCGAGCACCTGCGCCAGACTTTCAGCCAAGAGAGCCGACGACTTTCTAAATGTTTGGAGGAAATCGATGACAACATTCTCGCTTGTCGCCAGTACCTCCAAGAGTTCGAGCGAATTCGCTCCAGTCTCTACGGCCTAAACGAAAAGTTGACACAACTCGGCGCGGAATCGATTCCGATCCCCGATGGTTTGCCGACTACCGATTTGGGTGAGATTATCCGCCAGCGCATCGAATATCTGCGATCCCAGGGCAAGATTTAGCTGAACCCATCTTCACCCGTTGTTGAACCGGCACGCCGGCAGGCGAATTAGACGCGCACATGTTTGGCCAATTGGATCGGGCGCGAGTAACCGGAGAGAAGGTTGGGCGCATAGAACTGGCAGCGGTCTTCGCGCCAAAAGTAGACCACACTCTAAATTCTTGCCATCGCAGTATGTTCTTTGCTCGGGATCAAAGGTGGACCGTGGGTGTTACGCTCATGGAAAGTTTGTTTCCTTTGGTTTGCCAGCGCTGACTGGGATGGGTCGCGCAAACTGCAAAGAATAAAGGTTTCGAATAGAAAAAAGTGTGGTGGTCCCAGCGGGAATCGAACCCGCGTTACCGACGTGAGAGGCCGGTGTCCTAACCGCTAGACGATGGGACCATGGCTGAGGAGGAAGGACTCGAACCTTCAATCGCCTGATCCAGAGTCAGGTGGCTTACCAATTAGCCGACTCCTCAAGTTTGCAGCGACTTCAAAGTTAAAAGAATCGAATGGGAGAGTCAAGATCGAGATTCATCCTTGAAGACGCAAAAGGGCGTTCTTAAGGCGCCGAATTGTTCGTTCTTTCCCGAGTACTGCGATGACATCGTGGATACCGGGGCTAACCGTGGAACCGGTCAAGGCGACTCGAACCGGCTGAGCAAGCTTGCCCATCTGAAGCCCGTGTTCTTCGAGCGTACGAGCGAATGCCTGTTCGACGGTTGACTCGTTGAAGTCGCCGAGCGTCGATAGTTTGTCAATCAAACTCTGAATCGGCGCGGCGGTGTCGCGAGTCAGAAATTTTTGGGCGGCTTTCTCGTCAAGAAAGATTTCATCGGCAAGATAGTAGTGCGCGGCGTCGACAAGGTCGGCCATTGTTTTCGTGCGTTCTCGCAGTGTCGCGATCATTTTTTCGAGCCATTTTTTGTCTCGTGGAACCGCATAGCCTTTGACCTCAATGAACGGGACGACTTCTTCAGCGAGTTCGGAAAGCGCTTTCGATTTCAGATAATGAGAATTCACCCAAAGAAATTTTTCCGGATTGAAAACGCCCGCCGATTTTCCGACGTTTTCCAGCGAGAATTTCTCTATCAACTCTTGACGTGAAAAGATTTCCTGATCGCCGTACGACCAAGCGAGGCGGACCAGATAGTTGACGACCGCCTCGGGAAAATAGCCCAGATCGCGGTATGCGGTAACCGACGTCGCCCCATGGCGCTTGCTGAGCCGCGCTTTGTCGGTTCCGAGAATCAACGGTACATGTGCGAACTGCGGCAGCTCGCGGCCGAGGGCCTGGTAGAGCTGGATTTGCCGGGGTGTGTTCGATAGATGATCGTCGCCGCGAATGATGTGGGTGATGTCCATATCGATGTCGTCGGCGACTACGCAGAAGTTATATGTCGGCGTGCCGTCGGAGCGGGCGATGATCAGATCATCGAGTTCGCGGTTGTCGAAAACGACGTCGCCTTTGATCAAGTCTTTGACGACGGTTGCTCCATCGCGCGGGGAGCGGAAGCGAACGGTAAAAGGCTTGTCGGTCGGCAGAGTAGGGATCGCGCCGTTTGCTGGACGGCAGGTGCCGTCGTACGCTGGTTTGCGTTTTTCTTTTTGCGCGAGCTGGCGCTTGGCGTCCAGTTCCGCCGCCGTACACGTGCATGGGTAGGCCTTACCTGCGATCAATAATTCTCGGATCTTTTCTTTGTACAGCGGATAGCGCTCGGTCTGATAAAGCGGACCTTCGTCGTAATCGAGCCCGAGCCACGTCATGGCCTCCAGAATCGCTTGAATGGCTTCGGGCGTGGATCGCTCACGGTCGGTATCTTCGATGCGTAGGATGAACTTGCCGCCGTGGTGACGAGCGAAAAGGTAATTGAACAGGGCGGTACGAGCGCCGCCGATGTGCAGGTAACCGGTCGGACTGGGAGCGAATCGAGTGCGAACTTGAGCCATGGCGGTAAGCTAACAGGGCGCTAAAAAAGCGTCAACGGCGCGTTAAAACGGGTTTCGATTGTGTTATTATCGGCTTATCCATCGAGGAGAAGAGTCCGTGGAAAGCAAGGCAGCGTATGGCGGTGATAAAACGGCCGGCAACGGCGAGACCGTACCGTCTCATTTTATTCGTAATATAGTTTCGGAAGATCTGAAACAAGGCAAGAACGGCGGCCGTGTACACACCCGTTTTCCGCCTGAACCGAATGGTTATCTGCACATCGGTCATGCCAAGTCGATCTGTCTCAATTTCGGTTTGGCTGCGGAATTCGGCGGAATGTGCAATCTTCGTTTCGACGACACCAATCCCAGCAAAGAAGACATCGAATATGTAGAATCGATCAAAGAGGATGTCCGTTGGCTCGGCTTTGACTGGGGCGATCGTGAATTTTATGCCTCGGATTACTTCGCGCAGCTCTATGAGTTTGCCATTCAGCTCATCCAATCCGGTAAGGCGTTCGTGTGCGATCTCAACGCAGAACAAATGCGCGAATACCGGGGCACGCTGACCGAGCCCGGTAAAAATAGCCCTTTTCGCGATCGGTCGATCGACGAAAACCTCGATCTGTTTCGACGAATGCGCGCCGGTGAATTCCCTGACGGCAGCCGCACGCTACGTGCGAAAATCGACATGGCGTCGCCCAATATCAACATGCGTGACCCGGTGATGTATCGCGTTCTGCGCGCGAGCCATCATCGAACCGGCGATGCGTGGTGCATCTATCCGACGTATGATTTCGCGCACGGGCAGTCCGACTCGATCGAGGGGATCACCCATTCGATCTGCACATTGGAGTTCGAGGATCATCGGCCGCTTTACGACTGGTTTCTCGATCAGTTGGGTATTCACCACCCTCAACAAATCGAGTTTGCGCGTTTAAATATCACGCACACGGTCCTGAGCAAGCGCAAGCTGCTTCAACTCGTGCAGCAGGAATACGTCGATGGATGGGACGATCCGCGTATGCCGACATTGGCCGGTTTTCGGCGGCGCGGCTATACGGCGGAGGCGATTCGTAATTTCTGCGAACGTATCGGCGTCGCAAAAAGAAACAGCGTTGTCGATATCGCCATGCTCGAGCATTGCCTTCGCGAAGATCTGAACAAGCGTGCACCGCGCGTAATGGCCGTGTTGCGGCCAATCAAGGTGGTGTTGGAAAATTATCCGGAAGGACAGATCGAGGAACTGGACGCCGTCAATAATCCTGAAGATCCGGCGATGGGAACGCGGAAGATTCCGTTTTCACGCGTTTTCTATATCGAGCAAGACGACTTTCGGGAGGAGCCTCCCAAGGGTTTTTTCCGGCTATCTCCGGGTAAGGAAGTTAGGCTGCGCTACGCCTATATTATTAAATGCGTCGGTGTCGACAAAGATCCGGTGACGGATGCAATTCGAGAACTGCGCTGCACCTACGATCCGGAAACCAAAAGCGGTTCATCGCGAAGCGGGCGCAAGGTCAAAGCGACGATTCACTGGGTCTCGGCTGCGCACGCTGTTGAAGCTGAAGTGCGGCTCTACGAGCACTTGTTCACGAAAGAAGATCCCGAAGACGTTCCCGAAGGAAGTGATTGGCTCGCGAACATTAACCCCAATTCCCTTGAGCGGCTAACCTCCTGTCGCATTGAACCGTATCTTGTCGATGCAAAGCCGGGATCGCGTTACCAGTTCGAGCGGCTTGGATATTTTTGCGTCGACAGCGAAGAGTCACCGCCCACAAAGTTGGTATTTAATCGGTCGGTGTCGCTGCGGGACGGCTGGGCGCGGATGGAAAAAGGCGGCAAAAGCGCTCAGTCGTAATTAGCCCTGATCTTCTAAATTTTACGGCACAAATAAACCGAAAGGTCGGTACCATCAAATAGATTGGTTCGACCCCTACCTTCACATTGCCGGAGTCCAGTCGACTGTGCCACTTTTAGTTAAAAAGTATACTTCGCATGTAAGCCGATCAAATTTTGAAATATCCTAAACTTATCTTTACCTTGGACGTTGGGGAACGGTAAGGAGTTTGGATCTCCTCCAGTCTCAAGAACGGTATTATTGACCGTTCGTGTTTTGTAAAACACAGCCATGTAGCCTACATCTAAGCTAATGGCATTCCACTTATAACCTAGTCCGGCCGTGAGACTAAGATAATCAGCTCCCGGGATCACGGGCCCTAGCGTTTTCGCTGGAATTGGCGTTTCTTCTAACGCTAAGCCGGCACGAACCTCAAGACTGTCGTTGAGTTTATAGGAAGTACCGAACCTGAGAGTGCTTGCATCTTTCCAGTTCTGTGGGATGAAAAATCCCGAAATTGGAAGCGCGCCTAAAAGTCCTGGCAGAGGTGTGGGAAATCTACCTTCCAAATCTTCAAATTCGCTCCACCGAACGAAGTCATATTGAAATTCTAGTCCCCACGCCGGAGTAACTTGCCAATGTATGCCAAAATTAATTGTCGAGGGAAGCGGTATATCTATCCCAGTTGCTTTTGTTCGAGTTAGGGTACCTCCCGCACCGGCTGCATCAACAAATGCTACATCCGCGGAGTCAAATCGAAGATTGACCTTGCTTCGATACGTCAGTCCCATGCCTATCTGGGTGGTCGGTTTAAAGAGGACCCCTACGTTATACCCATAGGTATCAGCAGTGTCGGTTAGTCGGATTTTGCCATCGCCGAATGGGCCAAAAAAAATCGCTCGAGATAGAAGCGCTGATGAATGAACAAAGCTTACACCTCCGCCGAGCGACAGGTAAGGTAAAGCCTCCCACGCGATAGAGGGTGTGACAAAGACCGTTCGCAATTCCGATCGAATAGCCGCAAAACGAGTAAAGGCATTCGGGTTATAACTCGTCGCCAAACCATAAGGTGAATAAGTACCAATCCCTAATGACAGATTAGTGCTAGGGATGTGGTAGTTCGCGAAAAAATTGGGAAGAAAATCATCATCGTGGAGGTTTCTCGATTTTACCCCAGAGTTTCTAATGCTGCTGATCGTATTTACATATGTGAGTCCAGCCATCGTTTGGTTGCCGTCGATACTTGTGAGGGCTGCGGGATTAACATAGACGGCTGACGGATCATTTACTCCTGCAGTTGCGGCTCCGCCCATGGATGCGGCTTTTGCCGTTTGCGGAGGTATGGCGTACCCCCCAGCGTAGACGGACGTTGAGAAAGCACAAGCAAAGACAAAGACGACTTCGAGAAGAAAAATCCTGCAGGAATTCCTGAACATTTGCCGGCCTTTTCGCTTAGCTTGACTATCCAAATTAAAGTTTATATACATTTGCCAGCCGTTGCCAAAGTTTGCCATGTAAGATGAAACTATGCAAGAAATTTTGATAATTTGCATACCATAGGTTCCGAAACTGGTACTATTATATGGAGGGGCAAGTTTCAAAGTTCAAAGTCCGAATCAAGGCGGCCTTTAACAGAGACTTTAAATGGTTGGCTGATAACAATGGAAATTTGCGAACACGGAAGTGCAGAACGCGGACGGACTGCTCATAAGTAACGAATTTGAGCCATAACAAGAGCAGTGAATTGCAAACCAACGTCCTCAGCACCCAAGCGATCACCCATATTATCGGTTGTAAACCACCGATACCCTTGACTGCCTACGAGATGTCGCGGTCGCTAAAAGTCGCATTTTACCCGGCCATTAATGCTAATCCGATACTAGAAAGATTCTTATCCTCACTAAGAGCGATTCTGATACGAATCGGAGTCAACGTCATTACTTACGAAGAGGCGCTTAGGCAAGGCGATCGGCGCTATGTAGGAAAGGGAATCGTTTTAATCGCCCCCGGAGAAGGCGAGCCGGGAAACCTAGCTATTGACCATGTAGGCAACCTTGCCGACAATACCGTAATCGGTATCTATTATGGGGAACCGCCCGCAAATGGGAGCAGATTTCAAAAGAGAATTGACGTTTTAGTGAGCGCCTTGGTTTGGCACATGGTTCACATCCTAATCTACGTTGATGATGAATCGTGGACTATCTGTAACATGAATGGAGCCATCGACACGTTTTCTTTGGCTCAATTGGAGGATAGGGTCCTTCATTCATTAATTCCCAAAATAGCAGCTCCAGTCGTTCCTCCGCAAAGAACCGACTTCGCCATTGAAAGAAATGCCTTCGATCCGTGGTTACCGCAATACAAGGCAGGCATTCACGACATGCTTGCCGGTTCGATGTTGTGGGGAAGAGCTGGTCTTCTAGCCGATCAAACCAGACTTGATGAACTCCCTTATCGCAACCACAAGTATAAGCACATCGCAGCCGCATATCTTAGTTGTCGAACAGGAATGAGTTACGGATTTCTTTCGCGCCAGCTTCCGTTGGCGTTAACGCCTGCTATCGAGCTAAGGGATGCTCATAGGATGTTGCAAGGTTTAGACTGGGAGCAACAAGATTTTATCGAGATCGACGACCATATGCTCGTAGCGGCGAAATTGGGAAACCGAAGATTTGCTTTGAGAGTTCCCGAGGTAACCGTTCTGTGCACCCGGTCGGGTTGTGACAAGACGAGACTCGACCCTGCGAGAGACCTTGTGACATTAACACTTTCTAAGGGGCGGATCATCTTGGGTTTGGCCAGAGGACTGCCAGAGGGAAGCGATTGCCAACCATCGTTTGACACGTTAATCATCCTTGCACACGCGGTCGGCAACGCGATCCTTGCCAGTATCTTGGCCAGGATCAAACCAGATTCGAAGTTCGCTTTAGCGCTAATGCAGCAAGGTCTCGGAATAGCACATTGGCACGGTTTTATTGATGCTACTTCGCTCCCAACTGGCTACTATTTGCACGGTTATGACAATCCACCAGTATCGTGCTCTACCCCTCAAGCGGCGATATATGCATTGATGGGAAAATTTACCGCATTACAAAAGAGTATCGCAGAAGGCACCGAATACATAGGCGATGCACACATTGAACCGAGTCACGGAACGAATATGTGCGGGAGTTCCATAACCGATCTGGCTACATTGGTTTCCGGAATGTAGTGGTTTGCAGGGTTTCCCGAACTCTGTCAAAAGCAATGCATTTGGCTGGGATTGTCTTGTGACACAATCGTAAATTGCACCTTGTCGGATTGGCTCTCTAGCCCATTTATCGTAACGCGATTTAGAGACTAGATACTGTGTATTGGTACACAATCAATTACGCGGCGGGAAGCGTTGTTGCTTTTCTTGTCGGACTCTTTGTACTTAATCGCGGCGAAGCACGGCGTTTGACGCGGCAAACGTGGTTTGTGCTTTGTGTCGTCGTAAGTGTGTGGCATGCGGGTAAGTTTTTTATCGTGCTCGCAGAATCGGAATCTTTCGCGTACTGGGCGGCCTACCTGATTTATGTTGTTGCGATACTGATTCCTCCGGCATATCTCCATTTCATTTTGGCACTTTTGGATGAGGAAAGATTTCACCGCATAGCTTTAGCGACCAGTTATATGCTAGCGGCCGTGGAATACATTCTTTTGTTCAATGGTGGACTCATAACCGGCGTATCGCATCATTTTCACATCGGTTATTATGAGGTACCCGGCTATGCGTATTGGCTGTACGTAAGTAACTATTTCGTCATCCCGAGTTTCGCTATTTTAAGACTGTCGATTGCGTTCGTCAGAACTGAGAGCGCGGTAAAGAAGAATCAGCTAAAATACGTCGTTTATTCGAGCTTGATTGGCTTCATTGCGGGGGTTACGTCCTTTCTGCCGATTATTGAGCCTACTCTTTCTCCATTTGGTGCTCCCGTAGTCTATTTTTATACCCTGCCTATCACCTACGCGATCGCCCGATACCGCTTGTTGGATATCGATGTCGTAATTAAAAAAAGCGTCATTTACGCGGTTCTTCTGTTGGTCTTACTTTTACCATGCTTTGGAATTGTGATGTTGGGCCAAAAGTTAGCGTTCGGGTTCGTCAATTACGATTTCTCAATTAGCACTCTAGTTCTGTTTATCATTGTCGCATTTTTCTTTCCAAAGTTGCGGTTTAGAACAGAGGAAGCTCTGGAGCGTGTTCTTTTCAGGAAACGCATTGATTACCGTGATACCCTCCTACGATCAAGTCAGGACATGGTCTCCATCGTCGATATCAAGGCGTTGTCCAATAATCTTGTGCGCACGGTTGGAAAATCGCTTGGTATTGAGCGGGTTTCGCTATTACTAAATAATGATGCTCAAGGCAACTATGGCCTCGAGGCCACGGTTGGATTGGAATTTGATCGGCCGCAGGCGGTGTTCTTGTCGAGGGGCAGTCCATTAATTCAGCTACTTCAGCGCCGAAAAGAGCCAATCGTCAAAGAAGAACTCGAGTGGGTTCCGGTGGGTCCAGAAACACCGCAGACCGTCGAGACGATGGCCAAGCTGGAGGCAGAAATAAGTTTGCCGATCGTATCCAAAGAAAAGCTTATCGGCATTCTCAATCTCGGCCACAAAGAGGACAAAACCATCTACTCGAATGAGGATCTGGAGTTGCTCTCTACTTTGACCAACCAGGCTGCGATCGCAATAGAGAACGCGCGACTCTATGAAAATTTGAAGCAATCCCAGGATACTTTGCGCCGGGCCGACCGGCTGTCGTCGCTAGGTCTGTTGACGGCCGGCTTGGCGCATGAGATTCGAAATCCGTTGGTGGCGATCCGAACCTTCACGCAGCTCCTGCCCGAGCGATATGACGATGCGGAGTTCCGCGAGGGCTTTCAGGGGCTCGCGCTCAAGGAAGTTGATCGGATCTGTGGGTTAGTCAATGACCTTTTAAGTTTCGCACGTCCTTCTAAACCCAACGTTGCCCCGGAAAATGTCAGCGACGTGGTCGATAACATCTCGCGAATTCTGGAGACGCAGGCGAAGGAAAAAGGAGTAGGCATCGCGCGTGAATTCGGCGAAAATTTGCCGAAGGTCTGGATTGACAGAGAGCAGATGAAACAGGTCTTTATGAACCTAATTTTGAACGCGATCCAGGCGATGAAAGAAGGTGGGTCCATTAGTATTGCAACTCGTTGCATTGACAGAAACGGTGCTGAACCCGCGGGCAAGTTCGTTCAGATCGAGATTCGGGACACCGGCATCGGCATTCCTGAAGAAAGCTTGCAGCATATTTTCGATCCGTTTTTTACCAGCAAGGATGAAGGCAGCGGCTTGGGCTTAGCGGTGTCTCACCAGATCGTGCAGGAGCACGGCGGTTTCGTCACCGTCGAAAGTACAGTCGGAAAAGGAACCGCGTTTTTCGTCCACGTTCCTGTCGGCAGGCCGAGCCGACCGGCGACCAATCGTCGCGCCCGACTGAATGAAGCGAATCTTAATCATTGATGAGTCGCGGGTTGGCCGATACCGTCGGCTCTCATCCTTGAGGCGTGAAATTGTCATAGTTCAAATTCTTCTGCAGTAATGGGCGTTCCATCCGATCCGAGCGTTCGAAAACCTCCTCTAGCGAAAATCCATGATTGGTAACCAATCCTCCAAGTGCAGTTAGCTGGAGCAAACGGCTGCTTTTAACGGTTGAACGCGCTTCAGCGCAATCCTGCTCAATTTTGATTCCGAGCGGAATCAATCTTCCCCAATGAAACCAGCCTGATCACTGGGAGCCGGCAGGTGATTCCCGCGCTTCAGCTGGTTCGAGAGCGTCCCATAAATTAGTCCGGTGACCGGCACAAAGATCCCCAGTTAAACCACCGATTATTTGGCGAGTGCCATTACGGCTAATTAGGCAGCATAGTGGTGCCTTAGTGCCAATAACAGCAAAGTTTGTCAATAAGGCTGCCAGGAATGTCATAAGCTGATAATTTCTTGGAGATAAATGCCTGAATTGTCACATTTTTTGGGCTGGTGTGCGATTTGCGTAACGCCTGCTCAACGGGTACCAAACAACTAAGAAGTACATACTTGACGAAACATTTCTAAGCTTATATATGATTGCCAGCTATTACCAATATTTGACAACAGTGCGGACGACGCGACCTTCAAGCGAGTGCAAGGAGTTGGAATGAAAGCTCCAGCTTTTAACGACAGAATCGAAAAGAAATTTCAGCTTGGAATTGATGAAGCGAAGGTTGCGGCTCTGTGGCGTGACTTGCGTTGTCTTTTACGCCCTTACGGGCTTGACCCCGTTCAGGAAATTACGTCTGTAGGCAGTGTTTATTTCGACAACAAGGATTGCGATCTTTTGCGTTTTTCTCTACTGGGCCACTTAATGGTCTTCCGAACGAGAGCCTATGAATTGTTTGGTAACGTTCCAGAAGCTATTTCGGAATATTGGGTGGAGGTGAAAACGGCTCAAGGCCCGCGTCGATACAAACGAAGGTTTCCGCTCACGAAACCTGCTCTGCGTGAGTTCCTGAACGGAGGGGACCTGCGAGGATGCCGGGAGGGACTTAGACCTGAAGGGGAACCGGACGATGACGAATCATACCGTCAGAGTCAGGAAACCCTGCTAACCATGGGTTTAGCGCCCCTTCTCTTAGTTACTTGTAAAAGAGTAGCTTTCCAAAGTCAGACGGCGCGCTTGTCTATCGATTGGGACGTTCAATACTACCATGTAGCGAATGATGTTTATGATTTTGGCTCGTGGAAGTATCTTTCACAGCCTTCGGTCGGAAAGGCCCGCAAGGTCATTTTAGAGTTGAAATGTTTGGTCGATGAGGGTCTGCCGGCGTGGTTTTCTGAAATCCAGCAAAATTACCCGGTTTGGGAGCGCGAGTACCTAAAACCCGTAGAGGGGATGGGATTCTTATTTGCGGGACCGCTGAGCAATCATAAGGAAGCTAACTACTTTCTCCCACGTATAAACGCCTACTTGAAAAACAGCCTCCTGGGTTGAGCTGAAGGTGAAATGTCATCAAGGGAGACATCAACGAAACGCCCTAAGCGCACCCTAATCATTGTCTCGTTAGGTTATTGGAGCGCAGCTCTCACGAACGGGGCCCTCAGAGTCGTTGTTCCTGTCTATTTCGCCGCTGCCGGTGTCTCTATATCGAAGATCGCTTTTTTGTTTTTTTTGTTCAAGTTCGCGGAGATCTTCGCGCCGCTCGGCATCGGGGTCATGCTTAACCGATGGGGGTACAAGCGAACCTTCGTCGTTGGCCTCGCAGTTCACAGCTTCATCTCTACATTTTTTTTGTTCCCGAGCATTGTCTTTCTCTACATCGAGAGGTTCGTTCGCGGACTGCTTTACATGGCGGATATCAGCGCGGTCTATGTTAAGCATTTTTCTGCCAAAGAGAATCAGCGGTTTCTCATAAACATGGTTCTAGGCCTGAAGGAGGCATCAAAGGGTATAGGGATGATCGGTGGCGGGCTCTTGATCGCCATATTGACGATCGAGAACACGCTTTTGATTTTTGCCGTTTTTACGGCCGTCTCGGCCGCATGCGCTTTACGCTATCTACCAGATATGCGGGAGCAGGTTAGATTGCCTGTCCTGAAGATTTGGGGCGCTGCGGATCGCAAGATTAAAATCTTGGGACTTGGGTTTGGATTACTTAATGGTGCTCTTGACGCTTGGGGAGTCGTTGTCCTTCCTGTGTACCTTACGAAAGTTCTGGGAGTGACTCCGGCGTTTGTCGGCACCGTCATGATGGCTGAATACATAGTTCAAGGCCTGATCGTTGCGTTTTTCGCCAAATACGTGAATCTCGCGTGGGAGCCGAGGAGCCTTTTAGTGCTGGCGGGACTGCTACTCGTTCCTGTGAGTCTGAGCTTCTCGTTCGTTGCAACACTGTCGGTTTTTTTGCTAGTGGTTTTTATTTTTATACTTATCTTCAGCATAGCGATGGTTTATTATAACCACCTAATGTTGGAATTTGCTGGCGAAGAGAAAACGTCGCTCGATCTTGCTACGTATACAACACTAAGCAATATCTTTAAGCCGGTGGGGGTATTTTTTTCGGGTTTGCTCGCCGACTCAATGGGATTTGACGGGGCCTTTTACTTTGCCGCTCTTTTAGCTTTTATTTCTGCTTTGACCTGCTTGGCCCTCCCAAAATCGAGAGTGGCAGCAACCGAACCGCTGGGTTCCTACGCGACCAGATCGTCATAAATACCAGTAACGGAGAGCGAATGAAGATGAGCGCAAGGGCATTGGTTTTCCTGCTACTTTTTCAGTTTCCGCTGGTTTTCGGCGGCTTCTATGCGTTTGCGGCCGGGGAGCGGATCCTAGTTTTTGGCAGAGTTCATGATGATCCGGTCAGATCGATTAGGGACCGGCAGGAATTTGTCGATTACATAGCCAAGAAATTGGCTCCGCTCGGAATCACGGGTGGAAGAGTCCTGGTCGTCGAGAAGATGCAGATGCTTGCGCAAGCCTTGAAAGACGGCAAAGTGGATCTCTTTCACGATAGCGTGGTGCCCACAATGGTCCTATCCAAATGGACCGGCGCCGTGCCGATCTTGCGGCAGTGGAAATATGGAGAGCCCGACTACGAAGGAGTGATAGTGGTTCAGAAGAATAGCGGTATCAATTCCATAAGTGAGTTGAAGGGCAAGGTCATCGCGTTTGAGGAGCCTCATTCCACGTCCGCAAGCATTCTTCCTAGAATGCTCTTGGAAGAGAAGAAATTAAAGCTGGTCCCCGTCAAATCGAGGGACGGTGCAAAGCCAGACTCAGTGGGTTATATCTACGGCGCCGATGGTAGTGGTGTCAACGTGTTAATGACCGGCCGGGTGGATGCCGCTACGACAATTCCCAGGGAGATTGAGAGACTAAAACCTGAAGTTCGAGACTCTTTGAAGGTTATCGCCAAGACAGTCAGCGTGCCGAGACAAATTATAGCGGTCCGCAAGGATTTGGACCCGAAAATCATCAAGGCATTAAAGGAAATTTTGAATAATATGGACGCCACCCCAGAGGGTCAAGGGGTACTGAAAAGACAGCAGAACACAAGTAAGATTGACGAAATTCCTCCAGGGTCTCTGGAACAACTGAAGCACATAACTAAATACGTTTTTTCGTCTTTGGGGAAAGAGGTGGAATCGTGGTAATATTCGATCATGAATCGCCCGCTAAAACTCAGCCTTAAGTCAAAGATATTCCTTTCGGCCGCACTTTTCTATTTAGCCGCGCTCGGTACTCTCACTTACCTAACGATTCGCTCCCACACTAATTCGCTTTTGGCCCAAATGGGCGAGAGGGCCAAGGTTGGACTCAACCTGATGGAGCTCAGCGTAACAGGTGCGCTTTATAAATTGGATACTTTCCGGCTTGAGACTATTGCCCGCGAGGCCAAGGCGCTGCCTAATGTCGCTTATGCCTATATCTTTGATGATAAAGGCAGGATCGTTGGGGATTATCATGAAGATCAACGCCAGCTCTTATCGACGTTTACCGATGAACTTGGGCAGCAAATCGTTAAATCCAATACGACGCTTTTGCGTCTCGACTACAATAAGGAGTTATTGGACATTTCCAAGCCGGTCAACCTAGGACATGAAAAACTCGGTGGTATACGACTCGGGTTTGATTTGAATCCTATTTTTGAAGATATCGAAGACGTCACTTTTAAAGCCGTCGGTGTTTCATCATCCATGTTCCTAATTGGATTGGGGATTATTTTTGTTATCACGTCAAAAATGACCAAGCCGCTGGAGCGGCTGACTCTGGCCGCGAAACGCATCGAAGATGGGGATTTGCAGCACCGGGTTTCGATTCATCGCGATGATGAAATCGGGAGTCTCGCCACAGCGTTTGATCAAATGGCCGAACGTTTACTGCAAAGAGAGAAGGAACTTAAGGAGTCTCAAGCTGTGCTTCGCCGGGCTGACCGGTTGTCTTCGCTGGGATTACTAACTGCCGGGCTGGCGCACGAGATCCGCAACCCACTTGTTGCCATCCGTACGTTTACCCAGCTTCTGCCCGAACGTTACGACGACGCGGATTTCCGTGAGGGATTTCAGGGATTGGCGTTGAAAGAGGTCGACCGGATTTGTGGTCTAATCAACGACCTTTTGAGTTTCGCTCGGCCATCGAAGCCGACTGTGGCCCCTGAGAATATCAACGATGTGGTCGATAACATCGCCCGCATTCTCGACACTCAGGCCAAGGAAAAAAGCGTTGAAATCGTGCGACAATTCGGCGATGACCTACCTAGCGTATGGATTGACAGAGAGCAGATGAAACAGGTATTTATGAACCTAATTTTGAACGCTATACAGGCAATGAAAGACGGTGGTTCCATCGAGATCTCAACTCGTCTTACAGCAAAAGGCGATACCGAGGTGATTAGAGAATATGTCCAAGTCGAAGTTCGTGACACCGGTGTCGGCATTCCGCCAGAAAATTTGGAGCAAATATTCGATCCGTTTTTTACGAGCAAGGATGAAGGCAGCGGTCTAGGACTCGCGGTGTCCCATCAGATCGTACGAGAACACGGCGGTTTTCTTACGGTCAATAGTACCGTTGGCAAGGGGACGTCATTCTTTGTCCATGTGCCCGTGGGTAAGCCGATTCATACGGCTGCCAATGGTCGCGCCCGAGTGAATGAAGCGAATCTTAATCATTGATGAGTCGGAAGTCGTTCGAGAGACATTGGCTCTCATCCTTGAGCGTGAATTTGCCGTAGTCAAACGCCCGCTCAGTTCGAGAGAATTTGCCGTCGCCGACCCGCACGAACACGTCGATCTCTTGATCTTCGGCGTGACGCCTCAGTTAGGCGCCGAAGCCACTCGCCTCTCGCGCTTTGCTGCACAGCTGCCCTTCGCGGTGCTTTTCTTGGTCGATTCCAAGTCGATTGCGAAAACCATCGAAACAAAAGCCGAACTTGCCTGTCTCACAAAACCTTTTAATCCATACGAGTTGCACGAAAAAGTCGGTCAACTCCTGGCGCGGCGGCCAAAAGTTCCGACAACCGGTGATCCAGCGCCCGAGCATGCATGGACTGACTTCTCTCCATACTTGGATTTCCCTTATCTTAGCCGGAGTGCAGCCACGTTGGTGCGGAGATTTGCTGCGAGCCGCCTGCCGCTGTTGATTTCAGGGGAGATCGGCTCGGGCCAAGATCGAGTTCTCGCCGCCGTCTGCGCGCTAGACACGATTTCCGGGTCGAGGCTTTCGATCAATGCCGCGGAAATAACCCAAGGGTATCTGGACCAGAAAAGCCTGCAGCTATCCTTCCAGGCCGATTTTCAAACACTTCCGATAACACTCGTGATAGAGAATCTGGATAAGATCTCACCTGGCTCACAGTCGTTGCTTGTGAGTTTTTTGGAAGAAGCGGACGCGAAGCTGGGCAGTATCCGGTATCTGACAACCGCAAGTGCCGAGTTGCTGGACCGAGTTTATCGAGGCGAGCTTCTCGAAGCGATTTATTATAAACTGGCGACGCTCACGCTAAAGTTGTTGCCGTTGCGGGAACGCGCGGCTGAGATTCCGATGTTGGCAGATTGGTTTGGGCGCCGCTACGCGCAGAAGCTCAATATTAGGCAACCTAATTTCTCTCCGGAAGCCAAACAGCGGTTGAGCCATTACCTTTGGTTCGGCAATGTCAATGAGATGGAAACCGTCATCGCGCGCACGCTTGTGTTTCACTACAAGCCGCAGATCGACGCCGCCGATCTGATCTTTGATTTCAGCGGCGAGCCGCAGATTGATGCAGCTGAGGACTTGGCGGTTCCCATGCCTGTCGAGGCCAGAGGTGATTTGAACGCCGCTGAACCCAAATTTGAAGTTTACAGCGGATCACTCTCATCGTATGGATCGGTCAACGGTGAGGCGAAAATGGCGGACCTCAACGTGGTCATTCATGAGCTTGCCCACGAGTTTAAGAATCCGATGGTCACGATTAAGACCTTCGCGCAACTGCTCGGGGAAAGGTATCAAGACGAGAACTTTCGCACTCGCTTCCAGGAAGTCGTTGGAAACGACATCGAGCGTATGGACGATTTATTGGAAGTCTTGATCGAGTTTGCCGACTTTGCCAAACCTCGGTCGAGCAAAGTGGCGCTTAGCCAAAAACTGCGGACCGTTTTGGGAGAAATCCAGGGCGAAAGCGCCAAACGGCAGACGCGCTTCGAGTGGAAGTCGAATCTCGGCGCCGATGAAATCCAAACGGACGAATCGCAGCTCGGCTATATCTTGAAGAACGTGCTTAGGGTTGCGCTTTCCGAGGCCAGAATGGGCAGCGAGATTGAGATCGACCTCTCGAAACCTGCGACCTTGGCGATCCGCTATCTGCGGGATGGCGCACGTGTCGCCGCAATTTCCCATTATTTAAACGAGCAAGGCTCGCGCGCAAACAAAACCCCTCTGCCTTTGCGGGTCTTGCTGGCGAAGCATTTGCTGGAAAGAAACGGCGGGAAATTTGCTGTCGAGCCGTCTGACGAGGAGAAAGAAACGCTGAGACTGGAGTTTCCGCTTGCAGAGCACCGAAATGAAAACTGACCTGAATCAACCGCTGTTGATGGTGGTCGATGATGAAGCGGGGGTCCGACAATCCCTGCAGCTGGTGTTTAATAAGGCATATGGCGTCATCGAGGCCTCCTCAGCCGACGATGCGATCCAGAAAGCAGGCAATGAAAAGCCTGACGTTATTCTGCTGGACATCATGATGCCGGGCACCGACGGTCTTGCCGTTCTAAAGCAGATCAAATCGGTTCATCCGGACTGCCAGGTGATCATGCTGACCGGCCTCAACACCGCGCGCACGGCGTTCGTGGCCAAAAGTACAGGCGCCTTTGACTATGTGACCAAGCCTTTCGATGTGGAAGAGTTGCGCTTGCGCGTGGAACACGCACTCGAGAAGATACAGCTATCGCGCGAGTTGGAACGGCTAAAGGAAGAAGTCGGTCGCAAGTACGGCGTCGACCATGTTATCGGCAAGTCGAAACAGATCATCGACGTTTTCAAGGCCGTCAGCATGGTGGCAGCTAAAAAGAGCACGGTCTTAATCACCGGAGAAAGCGGTACCGGGAAGGAACTGATCGCGCGCGCGATTCATTTTAACAGCGACCGTCGATCCAAGCCGTTCGTGGTAGTCAACTGCGCGGCGCTCCCGGACACGCTAATCGAGAGTGAGCTGTTCGGTTACGAGCGGGGCGCGTTTACCAACGCATCGCAGAAAAAAGTCGGGCGGTTCGAACTCGCGCATGGCGGCACTCTGTTCTTAGACGAGATCGGTGAACTCAATCTCGGCACCCAGGCGAAATTTTTGCGCGCGATCGAGCAGGAGACTTTCACCCGGCTCGGTGGTACCGATGAGATCAAGGTCGATGTGCGGGTGGTCGCCGCGAGTAACCGAGATCTCGAACAGATGGCAAAAAACGCCGAGTTTCGGCCGGATTTATTTTATCGGCTGAACGTCGTGTCATTATTTCTGGCGCCGTTGCGAGAGCGGCGCGAGGACATTCCATTGCTGCTCGACCACTTCCTCCGGCTTAAGGCGCAAGAACATTCTATCGCAACGAAAACCCTTTCTCCTGAGGTGGCGGACTTCTTCGTCGCTTATCCGTGGCCGGGTAATATTCGCGAATTGGAAAATCTGATCGAAAGGCTGACCATCCTGACGCCGCACGAGACCGTCACGTTGCGCGATCTTCCGATCGGAATGCGCTCTACGGATCAAACCGCGACCCTGAAAGAAGACGTGCTCAGTGGTTCCCGCCCTCTAAGCGACGCTGTGGATGAATTCGAGCGTGAGTTGATCGTCAAAGCGTTGCAGCGGACTGGTTTTAATCAAACCAAGGCAGCCTCACTTCTGGGAACCAGCCGGCGCATTCTCAAATACCGGATCGAAAAGCTCAAGATCAACGATCCGAGTGAGTCCGAAGCGGAAGCGAAACTGTCGACATAAACGGACAAATTTGTTCCGCAATTCTCTTTTTAGTGAGTTAGGTAGCAAGAGAATTGCCGCCTTTCCCGGAAATTCTTTTTTAAAATAGGTGCTTAAGTGGGCTCAGGGGGTGGCATATTCCTTGCTGCCCTGTGCTCGCCATGGATGCCAGCAAGCCGAATATCCTAGTGGTCGACGACGAGATGGGGCCGCGGGAATCCCTCAAGATGATTCTCAACCCCTATTACAACGTTTACACGGCGGACCGCGGTGCCCAGGCGGTCGAAATGCTCAGACAATTCCCGGTCGATTTGGTTACTCTGGATCTCAAAATGCCCGGGTTTAGCGGCATCAATGTCTTGGAAAGAGTCAAGCAACATGATCCCGACATCGAAGCGATCATCATTACGGGCTATGGTTCGCTGGATACCGCGATCGAGGGACTTCGCCTTGGGGCCTTTGACTATATCTCCAAACCCTTTGACGTGAATCACATACTGGCGCTGGTGCGCCGTGGCTTAGAACGCCGCAACGCCAAGGCGCAGCTGCGACGGGTTAAATCAGATTTTCTGTCCAACATCTCGCACGAACTGAGAACACCGCTCAGTGTCGTCGTCGGCTTCGTCTATTTGTTGCTCAACCAAGTTATCGGCAAACTGACCGAAGAGCAGCAAAAGGTGCTCGAAACCGTTTATCGCAACTCCGAAGAGTTGCTTGAGCTCATCGACAACGTGCTCTGGATGACCTCGCTGAACGCCGGCGATGCAAATGCTACCACAGAGAAGTTTGATGCCCGTGACGTCGTTAATGAGACGATGAAACGGTACGACAAGGCGATCCGTGAAAAGGGTCTGCGGCTCAATGTTCAGCTCGGCGCCGAAGATATCCCGCTCGTCAGCGATCGCGCCAAGGTGGAGCGTGTGTTTCACAACGTGTTCAATAACGCGGTGAAATTTACTTCCGAGGGCGAGATCAGCGTAAAGGTGCAGCCGTCGGCGCACCGAGACAATGTTGACTTCGAGATCACGGATACCGGGGTCGGGATCGAGCAGAGCAAGATTGACTCGATATTCGAACCGTTTCACCAGGCTGATAACTCGATGCAGCGATCTTATTCGGGTCTCGGAATCGGTCTCACCGTGGCGCGCCGCATGACCGAACTGATCGGCGGCAAACTGGCTGTGAGCAGCAGGCCGGGCGTCGGCACCCGCGTGATCATGAGTTTCCCGTCAGTTGTCGCGGCCGCGCCGTTGGCGATCGAGCAGCGGAGATATGGATAAGGGCGCTACCTCGGTGCCGCGATTTAGGCGATCTGACGTACCCCGTACTTAGCGGAAGCTTCGAGCACGAGGACCGGGCGGCTTTGAAATTGCAAGCGCCTCCGTTCTCAACTTTCCTCGACCAGAACTTCGTCGCTTCTGTCGACTTCCTTGAGTTTTACCTGGACATTTCCTCCAACCCCCAGATCGATCTTTTTACCGACGTAATTGGCGGCGATCGGTAGCTCGCGTCCGCCTCGGTCGATGATCACCGCGAGATGGATCATGCGCGGCCGGCCGAGGTCGATTAAATGGTCCACTGCGGCACGCACGGTTCGGCCTGTGTTCAAGACGTCATCGAAGAGCACGACGATCTTGTTGGCAATATCAAACGGAATGCGGGTGTGGTCGACCGTACCGCCGGGAAGAAGAGTGTTGAGATCATCCCGGTACAAAGTGATGTCCATCTCCCCTACGGGAATTTCCTTGCCCTGACGCTTCTTGACGATCTCTGCGAGTCGTTTGGCGACGAACGGGCCGCGGGTGCGCACGCCGATAAAAACGACCTGATCGAGGTTGCCGTATTGCTTGGTCATTTCGCGGGCAAAACGCTGGAAGATAACAGCGACCTGGGCGGCGTTGAGAATACGCTTCTTCTTTGTTTTGTTATTTGGCTTTGGCATCAACACTCCGAAATGAATATGGCCATAGGTTTGCCAGCTGTTCAAAAAGAACTCAGAGGCGAGGCACACGATGGTCGACGAGCGGAGGCGTACTTAATCTCTATGTGGGCGCGAGGCGATGGAGTGCAACGAAGTCTGTGAGGCGTTTTCAACAGCTTGTTAGAGTTTTTCATTGGCGACTCGGACCATGGTTTCCATCAGTAGCTGAGTCCCGAGAGTGATATCGGCCGGATCAGTCCATTCGAGCGGGTTATGACTGATGCCGCGCTTGCTCGGCACGAAAATCATTCCTGCCGGCGTGATCTTGGCCATTTGCATGGCATCGTGGCCGGCGCCCGACGGCATGATCTCATAATCGATTCCCTGGTCGTCGCACAGTTCGCGGGTTACACGCAATAATCGCTTGTCGAGCGGCACGGGGTCCTCTTCGCGGATCGTAAGGACTTCAAAGCGGATATCCCGCCGCATGGCGATGGTGCGCGCTTGCTGTTTGACCATACGGGCGACGCGGTTCTTCGACTGCGCTGATGTGCCGCGGATATCCACTGAAAGCTCGGTTCTGCCGGGCACGGCATTGATCACTCCCGGTTCGATCTTCATGGCACCGACCGTGCCGACCACCCGGCCCTGCGCCATCGACGCATTTTTTCGGCAAATCTTTTCGATATATTCGATCAGTTGCGCCGCGGCGACGAGAGCATCTTTGCGCATGTCCATGGGCGTCGTGCCCGAGTGGTCGGCTTGGCCTTTGAAAATAACTTTGAAGCGGCTGGGGGCAGCAATCGAAGTCACTAGCCCAATTCGCTTTCCTTTTGCCTCGAGGATCGGACCTTGCTCGATATGCAGCTCGAGATAGGCCTTCAAGCTCATCGGGCTGCGTTTGAGACGTTTGAGCCCTCGTTGTGCAATACCGAGGCTCGACAGTACATCGGCAAGCTTGGTCCCTTGCGGGTCAATCGCATTGGTTAAATCTTTGGGATGCACTTCGCCGGCGACCAGGCTGCTACCCAGGGTCGAAAAGCCGAAGCGGCTCGACTCCTCGCCGACGAAACAGACGACTTCCAACGGTGATCGCACGGGTATGCTGTTTTCGTTGATTGTGCGGATCGCTTCGAGAGCGCCGATCACGCCGACGGGTCCATCGTATTTGCCTCCGTGGATGACCGTGTCGAGATGAGAGCCTGCCAGAACTGCCGGCGCGCGTGGATCGCTGCCGCCGAAGCGGCCGAAGATATTGCCGATGGCGTCGATGTGAATTTTTAAGCCGGCTTGGCGCATCAGATGAATCAGCACTTGGCGGCTGCGCAACTCTTTGATCGAGAAAACCAACCGGGTCACCGCGCCTCGATCGCCGATACCGATTCGTCCGATCGCGTTCAAGTCCCGCATCAAACGGCGTTGACTGACCCGAGCTTTCGGCGATCCTGTTAATCGGCGGATGCGCTTCATTGCGGGGCATCTTAACAGCTTACGCGCGTGCTGAAAATCTCCCGTTGGCGAGTCACTTCATTGGAAAGCAAGAATCGGTGTGTTATGACCTGCCTATCCAATAATCTGAAAGGCCGTTCCCATGAGCGAAGTTTCTCAAAGAGTCGCGGAAATATTGCTTTCGACGGAGTCGATTCAGGTTTACAAAGACAAGCCGTTCGTTTTCGTCTCCGGCCGGATCTCGCCGGTGTACATCGACTGCCGCAAACTTTTGTCATTCCCGGCGGAACGCGAATTCATCGTCGTCGCTCTGGCCAAGAAAGTCGAGACGGATATCGGGTTGGATAGAATCGACGTTGTTGCCGGCGGCGAGACAGCGGGCATTCCTTACGCTTCGTTTGTCTCGCACCTCATCAACAAGCCGATGATTTACATCCGCAAGCAACCCAAGGGCTACGGAGGCACCAAGCAGATCGAGGGGATTCTTGAAGCCGGAAAAAGAGTCTTGCTGGTCGAAGACCTCATCACCGATGGCCTGAGCAAGCTGCGCTTCAATATCGGCATTCGCGGCGCCGGCGCGAAAATGACTCACTGCTTGTGCGTCTTCGACTACGCTTCGGATCGGCTGGACCAGCATGAAGGTAAGATCAATCTGGCGAAAAACGATATCGCTTTGCATGTGCTCGCTAACTGGGACGATGTTTTGGATACCGGCTTAAGCAAGAGTTATTTCAGTGAGGAGTCGAGCCGGCATATTGTCGAGTTCTTGAAGGATCCCGAGAATTGGGGCCGGAAGATGGGATTCGT
>Ga0210113_1000022_pt1 | contig 35540 bp, 30 predicted proteins | sample MayberryNW_Catta_5_FD_185523 | JGI IMG/M metagenome (GOLD analysis project Ga0210113, IMG submission 185523) | Wetland microbial communities from San Francisco Bay, California, USA, that impact long-term carbon sequestration -... | ecosystem: Environmental > Aquatic > Marine > Wetlands ...
GGCCCATCAAGGCACAAAACCATTGACCGCGATCGGAAGGGCTTGGCCTTCGGTCGTGATCCAGCCACATGGTCTCTAAATAACGGACTCATTAGTAACCCGTACAGCCAAATTAACGATCTGATTTGCTATTGACCGAATAATTCTGTCTGCCGGGTTATGTCAGGTCTCGCGCGATGGACAGAGCTCGCGCAGCGGGCACTTCGCGCATGCCGGCTTGCGCGCATGGCAGAGGTGGCGGCCGTGGACAATCAAACGATGGGAGAAGGCGGTCCATTCGGCGGGCGGGAGAATCTTGGCCAGATCTTTTTCGATTTTTCGGGGATCTACTTGCAGCGTCAATCCCAAACGGCGCGAGACCCGCTTGCAGTGCGTGTCGACGGCGATGCCCGGCGTGTCAAAGGCGTGGCCAAGAATCACGTTAGCGGTTTTTCGGCCAACGCCTGCGAGGCGGGTGAGTTCGCTCATCGTCCCCGGCACCGCGCCGTCAAATTCATCCACCAACTGTTGCGCGCAACGTTTGAGCGATCTCGCCTTGGCACGAAACAACCCGAGCGTGCGGATCAGCGCTTCGAGTTCTGTGATCGAGGCGCGGCTGAGTCGATGCGGCGTCGGATAGCGGCGAAAAAGCTCGGGAGTCACCTTGTTAACCGCTAGGTCGGTGCACTGTGCCGACAGAATTACCGCCACCAGCAGCTCAAAGCTATTTGCGTGGGTGAGCGGACACTGCACCTCGGGATAAGCCATCGCCAAATATTTGGCGATGGCGCCGGCGCGAGCGCGCTTCTCATTCAAGGTCTCGCGCTTGGCAGCGCCGGCTCGCGCCACGCGTGCTGCTCGCGCGTGCCGTTCACTTGCTGTATTTGGCACGAAAAGCGCTCTTTCCAGCGTAGACCGCGCGTCTGCCTAGCTCCTCCTCGATGCGCAGCAGCTGATTGTATTTGGCCGTGCGCTCGCCGCGACACGGCGCGCCGGTCTTGATCTGTCCGGCATTGGTCGCGACCGCAAGGTCGGCGATGGTCACGTCCTCGGTCTCTCCCGAACGGTGCGACATGACCGTGGTATAATCCGATTCCTTGGCCAGCTTCATGGTTTCAAGAGTCTCGGTGAGCGTGCCGATTTGATTGACTTTTATCAGGATCGAGTTGGCTACCCCTGTATCGATGCCCTGTTGCAGGCGGATTTTGTTGGTGACGAACAAGTCGTCGCCGACCAGCTGAATTTTTTTGCCCAGAGCCTGAGTCAGGATGCGCCAGCCCTCCCAATCGTCTTCGGCGCAGCCGTCTTCGATCGACAGAATCGGATACTGCCGCACCCAATCTTCGTACAGCCGCACCATTTCCTCGCAGCTGCGGCGGCGCCCGTCCGATTTTTTGAAAACATACTCGCCGTCTTCGTAGAATTCGCTCGACGCCACATCGAGCGCGAGCCCAACCTGAGTTCCCGGCTCGTAACCGGCGCCGCTGATTGCCGCCAATAGCAGCTCGATGGCCTCCGCGTTGCTCGCGACCCGCGGAGCGAAACCGCCTTCATCGCCGACGCTGGTCGAAAGTGAGCGATCGTGCAAGATTTTTTTTAGCGTCTGAAAGATTTCCGCTGCCGCGCGCAAGGCAGCGGCGAAATTGACCATGCCGTAAGGCACGACCATGAACTCTTGGACATCGACGTTGTTATCGGCATGCGCGCCGCCGTTTAAGACGTTGAGCATGGGTACGGGCAGAGTCTTGGCGGCAGCGCCGCCGAGGTAACGAAAGAGCGACATGTTTTGGGCGCGCGCTTGAGCATGAGCGACGGCGAGCGATGCGCCGAGCACCGCGTTGGCACCCAATTTTCTCTTGTTCGGCGTGCCGTCGAGCTCGAGCATAATGTGGTCGATCGCCGTTTGCTCGCGCGCCTCTTTGCCGCGCAGGCGCGGCGCGATTTTATTGTTCACGTGCGCCACCGCGCGGGCCACGCCCTTGCCGAGAAAGCGTTTGCCGCCGTCGCGCAGCTCCACCGCTTCGTGAACTCCGGTGGATGCGCCGGACGGCACCGTCGCGCGTCCCGTGACGCCGTTTTTCAAGGTCACTTCCACTTCCACCGTCGGATACCCCCGTGAATCCAACACTTCGCGTGCATGCACCCGTTGAATTTTCATTGGTCGTCCCCCAAAAGAAGAATCATCAAGACAAAACCACAGAATATGCTATATTGCTACGGGTTTTAACCATGCCTCTACGCCTGATCCTGCCGCGCCGCTGGCCAATTTATTTACTTGGCGCGCTTATCGTCCTGCTTTCTGTGGTCACCATCGTCGGTGAACGCGGCGCGCTCCATCTGTGGCGGCTGCGCGGCGAGAAAAGCCGGCTCGACGAGCAGAATTATCGCTTGCAGAAACAGAATGAAGCGCTGCGCCAACGCATCGGTCGCATCCGCACTGACGATCATTATCTGGAAAAGCTCGCGCGCGAAGAATTGAACATGGTCCGGCCCGGCGAGGTGGTTTACCGCTTTCAGAGCACGTCGCGCCGCGACGCTAGCGAGCCGGCTTCTCAATCGCGCCCCGGAGCGGCACGAAAAGAACCGCGCTAAAATCTTCTATGACCTGCTTGCCGGCAGTTTTTCTCACGCGGATTAGCTTTTGCGTGCGCCGTTCTTCCCCGAGCGGCATCACCAGCCGTCCGCCTTCGCGCAGTTGACGCCAAAGCGGTTCAGGAATTTTCGGCGATGCCGCAGTCAAGAGAATGGCATCAAAAGGCCCCCGTTCCGCCCAGCCGTAAAATCCGTCGCCGATCCGAATCTCGACATTTTTGTAGCCAAGCCCGGCGAGCACTTCTTTGGCGCGCTCGCCGAGCGCGGCCACAATCTCGATCGAATACACGGCCCCGACCAGCTCCGCCAAAATCGCAGTTTGATAGCCGGACCCCGTGCCAATCTCAAGGACTGTATCGGATCGCTTGACTTGCAAGAGCTCAGTCATGAGGGCGACCATGTAGGGCTGCGAGATGGTCTGTCCGGCGCCAATCGCCAGCGGACGGTCGTCGTACGCCGACTCACGTAGCTTTTCCGGCACGAACAAATGGCGCGGCACCTCTTCCATGGCCGCCAAAACTCCCGCGTCTTTGATACCGCGGGCGCGGAGATCGCGCTCGATCATTACCCGGCGCGCCGCGGCATAAGACTCGGACGGATCTTTTCGCGGAAATTCGGCTAGCGCTGCAGGCGAGGGTCCTACGAAGACCGAGAGCAGGAAAATGATCCGGCAAATCCGCCAGAATCGGCTGGCTGGCGACAGCGATGGTGGCACGGCCCGCTCCAAGGTCGGGACAACCGGAACGCCGGGATCATACCCGCGCTCATGGCCAGCGAGTTGAAGCATGCGCTGATTTTCTTCACCGGCTAGGATTTGTCTTTGAACACGAAATGGTAATACTCGTCCATGCCCATGAGAGCATCGAGCTCGGATTCGTCCTTGAGCCGCACCTCGATCAGCCAACCTTCGCTATAAGGATCCTCGTTGATGATCGATGGGTGGTTCTCAAGATGGGGATTGACGGCCAGGACTCGCCCCGAGATCGGCGAAACGATCTCGTGAACGGTGGAGACGGATTCGATTTCAGCGAAAACCTCTCCCTCTTCGATATGATCGCCTACGTCGGGTAACTCAACGGAAATCACCGTGCCGAGCGCCGCTTGAACGAAATTGGTCAGTCCAAGGTGCACGTAGCGATCGTCGACCCCCACCCAAACATGTTGTTGGCTGATCTTTACTTCTTTCTCGGTCATAGCTTTTTTGATCACTATAAAATCTGACATCCGGGTGTCAAGAGCGTTTTGTCGCGCTGCCGGCGGCGCAACTTGACAACTCCGGTTCATTCGCAGTAGCGATGGTCGTAAACGATTGCCAGAAAGACCGAATGCTGGGTTCCGAGGAGAAGCATGGAGCATCAAGCTGCCGAAGCCGCCGCGGCGATTCTCGCCGGGCTCAAGAAAGCTGGGATTGATTTCGTCGCGACTCTACCGGACGAAAAAATGCTCGAATTGATCCGCGCCGTGGAGCGCGACACGGAGCTGAAACACGTCCCGCTGTGCCGTGAAGAAGAAGGCATCGGCATCTGCGCCGGCGCCTATCTCGCCGGCAAAAAAACCGCAATCATCATGCAGAATGCCGGTTTCCTTAACAGCTGCAATGCGCTGACGACGACTTCGCTGCAGTTCCAGATCCCGATTCTGATGCTTATTTACTACGCCGGCGATATCGGCGACCGCGGCTTCACGACGCTCGGCTCGATCACCGAACCCGTGCTCCATGCCATGGGGTTTCGCACTTACGTGTTGCGCCATCGAGATGAGATCGAAGACACTTTACGGGGCGCGCAGATATTGGCCGATGATTCCAAGCGCCCGGTGGCGGTGCTGCTCACGAAAAGCACTCTCGGAGTGAACTAATGCAACGATACGACTATCTGAAGGCCATCGCCGACGACGCCGGCGACGCGCTGGCGGTCTGCACCGGTTGGGCTGCCCGCGAGTGGTGGGCGGTGCGGCCGAGCGACGGCAATCTAAAAACTCGCACGCTGGGTCTGGTCTCCTCGATCGCCGCCGGCCTGGCTATCGCTCTGCCGCGGCGCAAAGTGATCGCCATTGACGGCGACGGCGCCTTTCTGATGAACTTATGCGGCTTGCCGACGATCGCCCGGCAAAATCCCGGTAATTTCCTCCACCTGCTTTTCGATAATGAAATTTTCGAAGCCTCGGGGGGCACGGCCACAGCGTCACGCGACTGCGACGCGGTGACGCTGGCCAAAGGCGCGGGCTACAAGCACGCGCTGTGGGTCAATACACCCGAGGAATTTCGTGACGGATTCACGAGCGCGTGGGAAAAAAACCAACTAACGTTGTTGGCCGTCAAGGTCGAACCCGGACAGCCGGCAGACTTGCCGCCGCTCAAGCTCGATGAGCTGGAAAACAAATATCGCTTTATTCGTCACCTGGAAGCAACCGAAAAACAGCCGATCCTAAATCCCGGATTTGACTCGAAACTGTGAAAAAACCTACAGTGAAAACGAAGTGTGGCGGGCGATCCCATCGAAGCGTTTGTTAAGCGCGCACGGCTTTTTTCATTCGCGCAGTAGCCGCGCGTGACGATCGCCGGTCGCGCCGCGGCAAGCCGAGCCAGTTCCACTGGTCGGAAAATCTGCGAATCACGGTTTCGAGCTGGCGCGTATAGAACGCCGTGGTCGCCACGACGCTCTCTTCAAGAGTGGCGCGCTGCACCGGCGCGATCGGCGCGCCGATTGAGAGCTTCAACGATCCGTCCGGTTGCCTGACGGCAAACATCGGCAAGGTAACCGCGCCCGTGCGGAGCGCCAGAGTCGCAGGGCCGCGCGGCGCCGGCACCTTCAATCCCATGAAATCGACCATGACGTCACCCGATTTAAACTCGTCGGCAATGACCAGAACAATGCGATTTTTGCGCAACGCTTGAAGAATGCCGCGCGCCGCCTCGCGGCGCGGCTTCGCCGAGATCGTGTGAACACCGGCCTGGGCACGATAATCGTCGATAAGAACAGCAAAACGCGCGTCAGCCGGCTGTTTCACCACGACGCTGAAGGGAAAACCAGCGGCCGCTAGGCGCGGGCCGATCATCGTAAAACCGCCCAGATGGGCGCTCAAGGCGAGCACTCCCCGGCCTTGGTCGAGCGCACGCTTGAGGTGCTCTTCCCCCTCCAGTGTCACCGTCGATAGCATGCGCGCGCGGGAAAAGTGTATGGCCTCGGCGGTATCGAGCACGACGCGTGCAAAATTAGCCCACGCACGCCAAACCAAATTTGTTCGCTCCGCCGCATCGGGAATTTCTTGACTAAGAAGGGCGGCGACGTTTTCTTCCATGCGCCGGCGAAACCGCCATAAAAGAGCGAACGAAACGCGCGCCATGAAGCGCGTCACCGCGACCGCAAGCCAATAGGGAATGAGCGGCAAGACTTTGATGAAGCAGCGCAGCATGTGCTCGCCGATGCGATATCGCAAGCGGTAAAAGAAGCGTCCGATCGCCGAGCGCTGCTTTTTTCTCACCATGCTCCATCTATGAATTCGTTTGCCGAACTTTTCAAGCGAAGACCCCGCTCTAAAACTACAGCGGCGACGACGGAGCAAGACGTCGTCGCCGCTTGACTTTTGGCCGCATGCCCGGGCTAGCGACTGGCTGCGCGCCGCAAGCGCCGAGCGGGCCTGCGCGTCAGCGCTACGTTGCGTCGTTGTTTTCGCGGCCTGGGCGTGAGCTGGTACACCTTCGCTTGCGTGCGCTGGGCCAGCGCCGCCGTCTTCCACTCGATCATGCCGCGTCTGAGATAATCGGGATTCAAACCCAAGATTTCACACACACTGTCAAAAGCAAAAACTCCCGCGCCATTGACTTCTTCCACCCACTCCTTCGCCTCCTCGAATAGAGCCTTGCCTTTGCTGTCGCGAGCGAAAAGATATTTCTGATAACAAGCAATGGCGTCTTCAAGAATCGCCAGCATGAGTTTCTTTTCCGGCTCGAGATGCAGCTTACGCCGGAACGTATCGAGATACTGATCCGGCAGCAGCGTGTCCGGCTGGAATAGCGAAGTCACGCGTTCTTCCATACTAAGTCCTGTGTCGTAGCTCATCATAACACCTCCCGTTAGGGTGCGGCTTGATTCCAAGTAGACTCGTCAGATTCACCTTGTTCACGCCGCACTCGAAAGAGAAGAGGAACCGATAAACTCCCTGCAGGCTGGCTGCCGTAATGCGGCGATCGTCGTGCGGCTGAGCACTTCCGTGATGCTTCGTTGCACCTCGGTCCAAACTCCGATCATCGTGCAGCGCGGGACCTGATCGCAGCCCGAGCCGTGATCCAAACAGGCATTAACGCAGATAGGACCCTCGATCGCCTCGATGACATCGCAGAACGAAATCGCCTCGGCAGGTCGCGCCAGCATGTAACCGCCCGTCGAGCCTCTCTTTGATTGGATCAGCCCGCGGCGAACCAAGTCCTGGATTATTTTTTCTAAAAACTTCTTTGGCACCCCTTGTCGTTTGGCGATCTCCGTTATGGAGCTGCATTTCCCCGGCTGTTGTTCTGAAAGATAAATGACCGCGCGCAGCCCGTAATCCACCCGCCTGGGAATCTGCATGAGCCCCATCGAACTACCCCCTTCCTGCGGTGCCGACTGGCGCGCCGGGCTCGACTTCCGAGCGCTTTGGGTGACCCAGTTTGCCCAGGGCAGACAGACCCTGTAAGCGTTGGACGATCGAAGGCATGATTTGGTTCACGTGACGAATCTCTTCTTCGGTATTGAAACGACCGAGACTGAAACGGACCGCGCCCTGCAGCCAATCGGCCGGCACTTTCATTGCCCGCAACACGTGCGACGGTTCCGACGATCCGGCCGTACACGCCGAGCCGGTCGACGCGCAGATTCCTTGCTGGTCGAGTAATACCAGGATCGATTCGCCTTCCAGATAGCGAAAACTAATGTTCGCCGTGTTTGGCAAACGGTTCTGGCGGCCGCCGTTGACACGACTGCCGGGACAGGATTCAAGCAACAGGCTTTCGAGCAGGTCGCGCAGCTTGGCAATCCGCGCCGAGTCTTCCGCGATTCGGTCAAGCGCGATCGCCGCCGCCTTGCCCATGCCGATAATGCTCGCCACATTCTCAGTGCCGGCGCGGCGGTTGCGCTCCTGGTGGCCGCCCATCATCCACGGCGAAAACGTGATCCCGCGGCGCACGTAAAGCGCGCCGATTCCTTTGGGCGCGTAAAACTTGTGTCCCGATAGGGTCAACAAGTCGACCGGCAAGTCTTTCACTCTGAACGGTAGCTTGCCCGCGGCTTGAACAGCATCGACGTGAAACGGAATGCCTTTGGCTCTGACGATCGCGCCGATCTCTTCGATCGGAAAAATCACGCCGGTTTCGTTATTGGCCCACATGATCGATACCAGCGCCGTATCGCCAGTTAGTGCGGCGCGCAGTTCATTTAAATCGAGCGCGCCGTTCTCATCGACGCCGAGCCAGGTGACCCGATAACCTTTTCTCTCCAAGTGCTGGCACGGACCCAGCACCGCCGGATGTTCGACCTGTGTTGTGACAATGTGGCGTTTATCAGGTCGGGCCTCGACCATGCCGCGAATCGCCGCGTTGTCGCCCTCGGTACCGCTGCCCGTGAAAATCACTTCGACCGGGTCGGCGGCGCCAATCAACGCCGCCACCTGCGCGCGCGCCTCGGCGATTTTTTGACCGACCTCGCTGCCGAAGCGGTGAATGCTCGAAGGGTTACCGTAAAAGTCCGTGAGAAACGGCATCATCGCTTGGACGACCTCGGGCAGCACCCGGGTTGTCGCATTATTATCGAAATAGACCTCGCTCGCCATAACTCTCTCTAACCGGCTGTGACAAACTGACCCGGACCTATCCGACGCTTCCTTCCAAGCTGACGCTGAGCAGCTTTTGCGCCTCGACGGCGAACTCCATCGGCAACTCTTTAAACACCTGCTTGCAAAAACCATTGACGATCAAATTGACCGCGTCCTCGTTCGAAAGACCGCGCTGCTTGCAGTAAAACAGCTGGTCTTCGCCGATTTTCGAGGTCGATGCTTCATGCTCGACCTGAGAGGCGTTGTTCAAGACTTCCAAATAGGGAAAAGTATGCGCGCCGCACTTATCGCCCAGCAATAACGAATCGCACTGCGAATAGTTGCGTGCGCCGCTCGCCCCTTTTAGGATCTTGACCAGCCCGCGATAAGTGTTTTGTCCGTGGCCCGCCGAGATGCCTTTGGAGACGATCGTGCTTTTGGTGTTCTTGCCGATATGGATCATCTTCGTGCCGGTATCGGCCTGCTGATAATTATTCGTCAGCGCCACCGAGTAAAACTCGCCGGTGGAGTCGTCGCCTTGCAGGATGCAGCTAGGATACTTCCAAGTGATCGCTGAGCCGGTCTCCACCTGCGTCCAAGAAATTTTCGATCGTTCGCCGAGGCATTTGCCCCGTTTGGTGACAAAGTTGTATATGCCGCCCCTGCCCTCGGCATCCCCGGGATACCAGTTTTGTACTGTCGAATATTTAATCTGGGCGTCCTTGTGCGCAATTAGCTCGACGACCGCGGCGTGCAGCTGATTTTTGTCGCGCATGGGCGCCGTGCAGCCTTCGAGGTAACTCACCGTCGCGCCTTCCTCGGCGATGATCAAGGTGCGCTCAAATTGGCCGGTTTCCGCCGCGTTGATCCGAAAGTAGGTTGACAGCTCCATTGGGCAGCGGACCCCTTTGGGAATGTAACAAAACGATCCGTCGCTAAACACCGCAGAATTGAGCGCCGCGAAATAATTATCGGTGTACGGAACCACCGAACCCAGATATTTTTGCACCAGCTCAGGGTGGTTCTGTACCGCCTCGGAAAACGAGCAGAAAATAATGCCCAGCTCTGCCAGCTTGCTTTTAAACGTGGTGGCCACCGAGACGCTATCGAAAACAGCGTCGACGGCGACGCCGGCCAGCGCTTCCTGCTCTTTGAGCGGAATTCCCAGCTTCTCGTACATCGCCAACAGCTCGGGATCGACCTCTTCGAGACTCCGTGGACCGTCGGATTTCCTCTTCGGCGCCGAATAGTAACGAATCGCCTGGTAATCGATCGGAGGGTAATGCACGTTCGCCCACTTAGGCTCAGCCTCGGACTTTTCCAGTTTCGCCCAATAACGGTACGCTTTAAGCCGCCATTCGAGCATGAATTCAGGCTCGATCTTCTTGGCTGAAATGAAGCGGATAATCTCTTCGCTCAAGCCGGGCGGAACCGTGTCCGCTTCGATGTCGGTGACAAAACCGTATTTGTACTCGCGCCGGGCCAGATCTTCGACTGTGTTTGTGGCTGGTTTCATGATGGATTCCTCTTACTTCTTAAACCGTAAAAGACGCGCCGCAACCGCAAGATTTCTTGACGTTCGGATTCTGAAAGACAAAGCCGGACTGCATAAGCTCGTCTTTGTAATCGAGTTCCGTACCGCTCAAGTAAAGCAGGCTTTTCATATCCACAAGGACTTTGGCGCCGTCCTTCTCAAAAATCTTGTCGGTCGCCTTGGGCATGTCAAAATCGACTTTATACTGCAGGCCTGAGCAGCCGCCGCCGACGACTTTGACTCGCAGCCCCTGCCCGTCGCGGCTGTCAGCGGCAATCAGCTCGTTGATCCGCACCGCAGCACGATCGGTGAGACTGATTCCCATGGCCATAAGAGTCTTCCTCCTGTCAGACCGCTCAGGAAACTTTTTCCTGCGGTTTCATGTCGCTAGGCTGGCGACGCTGCAATTGATGCTTTTTCCGCCGATAAATGGGAGAAATCTCCCGCAGTCGGGAAACCTCCTCGATCACACGTCTAGCCGTGTAATCGATCTCATCTTCGCTGTTGAAGCGGCCAATCCCGAAGCGAATCGACGCATGCGCCATGGCATCTTCAACGCCGATGGCTTTAAGGACATAAGACGGCTCAAGAGCTGCCGAAGTGCAAGCCGAACCGGACGACACAGCGATTTCCTTGAGCGCCATCATGAGCGACTCGCCCTCGATATCGGCAAAACTCATATTAAGGTTACCCGGCAAACGCTTGACCGCGTGGCCGTTCACACAAACCTCTTCGAGCCGGTCAAACAACTCGCGTTTAAGCCGCTCGCGAAGCGCGGTAACGCGCTCTCCCTCGGCAGTCATTTCGAGTCGGGACAGCTCGCAGGCCTTACCGAGCCCGACAATTCCAGGAACGTTCAACGTACCCGAGCGCATGCCCCGCTCGTGGCCGCCACCGTCGATCAGCGCCGACATCTTGACCCGCGGGTTACCCGAACGGACATAAAGCGCGCCGATCCCTTTGGGGCCGTACATCTTGTGCGCCGTCAACGACAACAAATCGATGCCCATCTGTTCGACGTCGATCGGAATCTTGCCGACCGCCTGGGTTGCGTCGCTATGAAAAAAAATCCCTCGTTCTTTTGCCAAGCGACCGATCTCATGCACCGGCTGGATTGTGCCGATTTCATTGTTCGCCGCCATGATCGAAATCAAAATTGTCTTGTCCGTAAGAGCATCTCTCATTCGGTCGATTTCAACTAGGCCGTCCGGCGTGACCGGCAAGTAGGTCAATTGAAAGCCCGCTTTCTCTAAAACTTTGCAGCTGTCGAGAACCGCCTTGTGCTCAGTCACACAGGTGACGATGTGAGTACCTTTGTCATGGTACGATTCAGCAACTCCTTTGAGGGCCAGGTTATCGGACTCAGTCGCCCCGCTCGTGAAAACGATCTCCCGAGGCGTTGCAGCACCAATCAGCCGCGCAACCTCGGCGCGCGCGTTGTCGACCGCGGCCTCGGCCTCCCAGCCGAAAGGATGGCTCTTGCTGGCCGCGTTGCCGAATTTCTCGGTGAAAAATGGCAACATGGTTTCGAGAACCCGCGGATCCACCTGAGTGGTCGCATGATTGTCCAGATATATCGGAAGTTTCATCATCGATGATCAACCGAGCCGACATTACAGACCTTTTGAGTCTGATATCAACTTAACCAAAAACCGGCTCGGAGTCAACCCTGATATATAGGTTTAAGTCGCTGAAAAGACGAAACTTTATTTAAGACACCGGCCTGGCACCTAGGCGGCTAAAGCTGCCAAGAGGTAATGCCCGGTCGCGGAACCGACAGTTGCGGCTATCTCTTCGGGCGTTCCCTTCGCGATGATCTCACCCCCCCGCTCGCCACTTTCCGGGCCCAAATCAAGGACGTAGTCGGCGCTCTTGATGATGTCTAAATTATGCTCGACGATGACGATCGTGTTGCCCAAATCGGCCAAACGATTCAGCAATTCGACGAGTTTCCTGACATCATCGAAGTGTAGTCCGGAGGTCGGCTCATCGAGAACGTAAAGCGACCTGCCGGCCGACCGGCGCGCCAGCTCGCGCGCGAGTTTGACCCGCTGGGCCTCGCCCCCTGCCAGGGTCGCCGCCGACTGCCCCAGGCGAAGATAGCCTAAGCCAACCTCATGCAAGGTGCGTAACCGGTCGTCAACCGCCGGGATGCTATTGAACAGCTCAAGCGCCTGATCGACGCTCAGATCCAAGACATCGGCGATGCTTAACCCTTTATATTTGACGTCGAGGGTTTCGCGATTGTAGCGCCGGCCCTTGCAGACGGCACAGGTGACGAGCATCTCAGGAAGAAAATACATTTCGACCCGGATGACCCCGTCGCCGCCACATGCCTCACAGCGTCCGCCGCTCACGTTGAACGAAAAACGTTCGCTGCCGTAGCCGCGCACCCGTGCGCCCGGAAGCTGTGCGAATAGCTCGCGCAGATGATCGTAGATGCCGGTGTAGGTCGCCGGATTCGAGCGCGGCGTGCGGCCGATCGGAGCCTGATCAACGCCGATCACCCGATCGAAATTCTCCCAGCCAAGGATATCGATCTGACCGTGCGATTTCTCCTGGCGGCGCTGCAAGCGCGCCGCCACGCCGCCATAAAGCACATCCATCACCAACGTGCTCTTGCCTGCGCCGGAGACGCCCGTCACGCAGGTCATACTGCCGATCGGTATCTCGACGGTAAGGTTCTTGAGGTTGCGCGCATTGGCGTTTTTAATTGTCAGAAAATTTTCGGCGCGGCGCCGCTGCGCCGGAACGGGGATCGCGAGCGCACCCGCCAGATAGCGGCCGGTAAGGGACCTCACGTCCCGGATCAATTCCGGCGGCGTACCCCACGCCACCACTTCGCCGCCGTGAATTCCAGCCCCGGGACCCATATCGATCAAAAAATCCGCTGCCAGCATGGTTTCGCGATCGTGTTCGACCACCAAGACCGAATTGCCCGCGTCGCGCAACCGGCGGAGCAGCGCCAGCAGCCTCTCGTTGTCCTTTTGATGCAGGCCGATGCTTGGCTCGTCGAGGATGTAGAGGACCCCGGCCATGGCTGAACCGATCTGAGTAGCGAGACGAAGTCGCTGGGACTCGCCGCCCGAGAGCGTCAGCGAGGGCCGGTCCAGACTTAGGTATTCGAGACCCAAGTCGGCCAGGACGCGCAGCCGGCGTACAACCTCCTCCGCGATTTTTTTACCGACTGCGCTTCGATCCTCGGTGAATGTAAGCCCGCTAAAAAAAAGCAAAGCTTTTGAAACAGACCAGGCGGCGATCTCGGTTATGTCGCGGCCGGCTACCTTTACCGCGCGGCTTTCTTTTCTAAGCCGACTCCCGCCGCAATCGGGACAGGGCGCGGAGCTGTCATCGGCGTTCCTTGCCTTCGAGCGCGCTCTTTGCGTGTTAATGACACCCAGCCCATGGCAGCTCGGACAGGCGCCTTGCGGGCTGTTGAACGAAAACAAGCTCGGAATAATCTCCGGCAGTGATACGCCACAGTAAACGCATGTAAAGCGCTGGCTAAACACCATTTCGCGAGCGGGCTCGGCTGCAGTGCCGTCAAGGACTTGAATTTTTATCATCTGATTGCCGTGACGCGACGCCATCTCGAGCGAATCAGCCAGGCGCTTGTCGATGCCTGCCCGCATCACCAAGCGGTCGATCACGACATCGAGTTGGCGGATGTTGCAGTAATCAAAATCGCTTTGAGCGCCGAGATCCTGCATGCGCCCGTCGATAATCGCACGGGCAAAGCCCTGACGCACAAATTCATGGAGGCGTTCCTTCAGATCACCAGAGGCTGACGACCGCACCGGCGCCAGGATCATAACCCGGGTTTGCGCCGGTAATGTGAGAAGTTCATCGACGATCTGCTCGATGGTATGTGCGGTGATCTCACGGCCGCACTCGACGCAATGGGGTCGGCCGGCCCGGGCAAAGAACAGTCTCAAGTAGTCATAAACCTCGGTCATGGTGCCGGCCGTGGAACGAGGGCTCGCCTGGCTGGGCTTTTGCTGGATGGCGATCGTCGGCGAAAGCCCGTCGATACTATCGACGTCGGGCTTTTCCATCTGCTGGAGCAGCTGGCGGCGATCGGCGCCGAGGGATTCGAGATAGCGTCGCTGTCCCTCGGCGAAAAGTGTATCAAAAGCCAAAGAAGATTTACCCGAACCTGAAACGCCGGTCACTACCACCAGTCGCTCGCGCGGGATCTCCAGATCGATATTTTTAAGATTGTGAACCCGCGCGCCCTTGATGATGATCTTGCCGGGCATGCGCGCGGCCCCTAGTGGGCTTCGAACTCGCGCAATTTTTGCTCGACGAGAGTTCGATACTCGTTGAGCTGGGACTCGGACTCCGCTTCGAAGCGGAGCACTAGCGCGGGCTGCGTGTTGGAGGCGCGGATCAACCCCCAACCGCCGGGGAAACGCACCCGCACTCCGTCGATGTCGATGACGGCGTAGTGCCGGCGAAAATATTCGGTGGCCTTGGCAGCAATGATGAATTTTCGCTCGTCGGGGCAGTCGACGCGAATCTCCGGCGTGGACACGGTCGGCGGCAGGTCTGCCAGCAAACTCGACAGCGGCTTGTCCGAGTTGGCGAGGATTTCAAGTAACCGCAGCGATGCGTAAATCGCGTCGTCATAACCGAAGTAGCGCTCTTTGAAAAACATGTGCCCGCTCATCTCGCCGGCCAAAAGCGCCTGGGTCTCTTTCATCTTGGCCTTGAGCAAGGAATGGCCGGCTTTCCACATAATCGCTTGGCCGCCGTTTTTGGCAATGTCGTCGTAAAGGCGCTGGGAACATTTCACCTCGGAGATCACAATCGCGTTGGGATTGCGTTTGAGAACGTCGCGAGAAAAAAGCACGAGCAACTCGTCGCCCCAGAGAATCTTGCCGTTTTCATCGACGGCGCCGATCCGATCCGCGTCGCCATCGTAGGCGACGCCAAAATCGGCGTTCTCCTGCTTGACCTTGTCGATCAGCATCGCCAGATTTTCCGGTACGGTCGGATCCGGATGGTGAAACGGGAAATTCGGGTCGGGCTCGCACGCGATTTCCCAAACCTGGCAGCCGAGCCTTCGGAACAGCGGCGGCGCCACCGGTCCGCCGACGCCGCTGCCGGCGTCGATCACGACCTTGAGCGGTCGGGCCAAACGCGGTACGTCCGCCAGCAAATGCTTTTGATAGGGCGGGATAATTTCATAGCGTTCCACTTGGCCACCGGCTTTTTCGCTATATTCGCCGCGTTCGATCTTCATGCGGATGTCTTGGATCTGCGCGCCGTAAAGCGTCTCCTTGCCGAGGCAAATCTTAAAGCCGTTGTATTCCGACGGATTGTGACTCGCGGTAATTTGAATGCCGCCGTCGGTGTCGAGATGAAACAGTGAAAAATAGAGCAGCGGCGTGGGACAGACACCGATGTCATAGACGTGCAAGCCTGCCCCGGCCATCCCGGCGATGACCGCCTCGGCGTAGGCGGCGGAGGTCGAACGGCAGTCGCGTCCCACACTGACGCGTTTGCCGCCGCGCGCCGCGATTGCCGTCCCGTGAACCTTGCCGAGGAGCAATGCGAACTCCCTGTCGAAATCTTTTTCGGCCAAACCGCGGATGTCGTACTCGCGAAAAATTGATGGGTTCATTGCCTTTTCTGCCTCGATCGCTGGCGCGCCAGCCGCGCCGCCAATAGAATCGCTTCCTTCATGCTGGTTTCGTCGGCCTTGCCCGTGCCGGCGATATCGTACGCCGTGCCGTGATCGACCGATGTTCTGATAAAAGGCGGCCCCAGAGTCAACGCCACGCCGCCGTAGAAATGATGCAGCTTGATCGGGATCAGACCCTGATCGTGATACATGCAGACGACCGCGTCGTAGGCGCCGCGCGCCGCATGATGAAACAGGCTGTCGGCAGGAAACGGGCCGGCGACTGAGACTCCTTGCCGACGCGCCTGCCGGACCGCCGGCTCGATGACTTTGATTTCCTCGTCGCCGAAGATGCCTGCTTCGCCGCCGTGGGGATTGAGCGCCGCAACCGCGATGCGCGGCCGTGCAATCCCAAAAAAATTCTTAAGCCCGCCCGCGGTGAGATTCACGGTCATCAGGATTTTCTCCCGCGTCAGGTTACGCGCTACCTTCGTGAATGCAACGTGTCCAGTCACCGGCACCACGCGCAACTTGGCACCCATGAGCATCATGCGGCACTCCGCGGTGCCGCTGATTTCGGCCAACAGCTCCGTGTGACCTGGATAGTCGTGGCCGGCATCGATCAAGCTGCTCTTGCTGATCGGCGCGGTGGCGATCGCGTCGGCGAGTTTCGAGAGTGCCAGTTTGGCCGCTACGTGAATATAACAGAACGCGCCGTGGCCGGCGGCCCTCGATGGCACGCCCGGCCGCGATTGCCGCTCGCTCAGAGATGACAGCGGGCAGACCACGTGGGCCGTCGGATGATTGAGCAACGGCAAAAGCTCCTGTCCCGGCTGCCAGCAAATCAATTGCGGCGATTTAAACCGCCGGCGACGCGCCCGCTGCAACACGCCCCAGTCGCCCAGCACCAACGGCCGCGATACGCTTTTGATGATTGGATCGGCGAGCGCCTTGAGAATCACCTCCGGGCCGATCCCCGACGGATCGCCCATGGTGATGGCGATGATCGGTTTACCCGGCATGGATGTGAAAAATTCGCACCCGGATAATGCCAGTCATTATCGATGCGTACGAACTGGGAGACAAGCGGCTAGGGTTCTTTCGAAGAAAATGGATTGAGCGAGTCAAGGATTCCCGAGACGACGCCCTTTTTTTCGGGCTCCTTGGGCGGCGGCGCAAAAACATCCGGAACATCCTCCACGGCGTCGGTGGTAAAAAGCGGAACACCCAGAACACTGACGACGTTCTTCCCTTGCAAGGGATTTTTCCGGTCGTTACTTGGTTCTTCCTCGAAGGGAGTTTCTTTGACGATATAGGAGAGCGGATTTAAGTAGCTCAAGAACGAGCGGTCCTCGCGCTGCAAGGAGCGGTTGGACTTCGCCATCAGCGTGTCGACCGTGCCCTCTTTCGAGTCTTCCGGTTTGAACACCACACCGGCGATCTTAATATCGACCCGATGCTTGCGCCGCAGATCGGTCTTGACCCACCTGGCAAAGCGCTCTTCCAAGGCTTTATTGAGCAACTCTTGTTTAATCCGCGGCGCAACGCTGCTGAGCGGCACCGGCTTGCCGGCATCGCGCTCTTCCAATTTTACAATATGGATACCCATACTGGTGCGGAAAGGCTCGCTCACTGCGCCGACGGATAATTTTTCAAACGCTGCGATTTCGATACCGGGAATCAAAGTCCCGCGGGTCACCCAACCGATATCGCCGCCGTCGGCTTGCCCGGCTCCCTGTGAATACTCGCGCGCCAAGGCTGAAAAATCCTCTCCCGCCGCGATGCGCTGATAAAGCTCTTTGCTTTTCGCGATCACGCTTTGCACCTGCTCGGACGGTGCGTTTTCCGCTAACGTTAGCAAGATATGGCGAATGCGCGCGCGTTCTTGGGTACGGTAGTTCTTGGCGTTGAGCTTGTAATAGCGCTCAACATCCTCGTCGCTGATCGTGATCTTCCTTCTTACCTGACGATCGATCAGATCGCTCTTTTCCATCTCGGCTTTCACTGAAGCTTTGTAGCTCGCCAGGGTCTGATTTTCCCGGCTTAGGGCCCGCTTGAGATCTTCATCGGACAGCTGATTATTTTTTTTCACCTGTTCGATGTAGCGTTCGACATCGGCATCGCTGACCACGATTCCGGCCTCGCGCACTTCCGTTTCCAGAAGCTTGTCCGTGAGAAACTGCTCGAGCACCTGTTGATCGCTCGCAGTGATTGGGTTGAGATCGCCGGACGGAAAACTGCGGCCCATCTTACTCTTCGCGTAAGCATTGATATTGGAAAGCGTGTAGGGTTCGCCGTCGATTACGGCAATCAGTCGTTCGATCACCGTGGCGCGCGCAGCGTAGGGAAGGGCAAACAGAAAAACCAGCAGCAAGACCGTAATCATGCGCGTCTCAGTCAAGCGGAAAGGGATATTGTCAATTACCATACTCGGTGTTAAAAGCCAAACTCCCGCGACGCAAACCGCCTCCAAAAGCGTTATCTCGAAGCGCTTTCAGCCTCGTGTAATGCCCCGTCACCCTCGACCGGTCGTTCAGGCGAGCTAGCTTTACAAGTGAAGTGAGGCCTCGGCAAAATTTGGCACCGCGGGCGCTCCAGTGATCGAGCGCAACAATTCAGCGACTTCATCCATCAAGGCCGCCCAATCCTGACTTTTCGGCCTAAACGACAGCCGGCCGTCGGGCGCGAGGCGGAAGCGATGTTTTTGCTTGTGAATCATCTCCAGGAGTTTTTCGACTTTGACCGGCGACTCGGGATGAAACAGCAGAAACACTTGACCTTCGGAGACACTGATCTGCTGCACCAAAAATTGCCTCAACACGCGGCGCAGGTTCATCACCAAAAAAAGATTCTCGACCACGGCTGTATAGGGGCCGAAGCGATCTTTGATCTCCTCCTTCAGCTCTTCGAGCTCGGGGCCGTCTCTGAGACTCGCGAGACGCTTATAAAAATAGAGCCGCTGATTGGCGTCGGGGATATAGTTGTCGGGAAAATAGGCTGGCATGCTTAGGCGAATTTCCGGATCCACCTCCGGCAGCACCTCCTCGCCCTTGAGCTCCTTCACCGCGTTTTCCATCATCTCGGTGTAGAGCTCAAAACCCACCGCCGTGATCTGCCCGGATTGCTGCTCGCCCAACAGATTGCCCGCCCCGCGGATCTCCAAATCGTGAAGCGCGAGCTTAAACCCGCCGCCGAGACCGTCAATCTCCTGGAGCGCCCGCAGCCGTTTCTCGGCGTCCGGCGTGATCGCCTTTTCTCCCGGGATCAGTAAATACGCGAAAGCGTGGCGATGCGAGCGGCCGACCCGGCCGCGCAATTGGTAGAGCTGCGCCAGGCCGAACTGATCGGCCCGGTTGATGATGATCGTGTTGGCATTGGGAAAATCGAGGCCGGACTCGATGATCGCCGAGCACACCAAGACTTGTGTGCGGTTCTCGAAAAAGTCGAGCATGACTTTCTCGAGTTCCTTCGGCCGCATCTGTCCGTGAGCCACCGCCATCTTGGCCTCGGGAATTAAGTCGGCCAGTTTGAGCGCCAGCCGGTCGATGGTTTCGACCCGGTTGTGCAAAAAAAACACCTGGCCGCCGCGCTCGAGCTCGCGCAAGATCGCGTCGCGAATCAAGCTCTCGTCGTAGCGAGTCACGTAGGTTTGGATCGCCAGGCGATCCGCCGGCGGCGTTTCGATGATGCTCAAGTCGCGGATGCCGACGAGCGACATGTGCAGAGTGCGTGGAATCGGCGTCGCCGTGAGGCTTAAAACATCGACCAGTTGGCGCAGTTTTTTCAATCGCTCTTTGTGGACGACGCCGAAACGGTGCTCCTCGTCGACGATAACCAGTCCGAGGTCTTTGAACTCGACGTCTTTTTGCAGCAAGCGGTGCGTGCCGAGAACGATGTCCACCTTGCCCTTGGCCGTGTCTTCCAAGATTTGGCTGACCTCTTTATTAGTGAGAAAGCGGCTCACCATTTCGACCCGCACCGGATGGTTGCGGAAGCGATGGCGGAAGGTCTGCAGATGTTGCTGCGCGAGAATCGTCGTCGGCGCCAGCACGGCAACCTGCTTGCCGCCTTCGACGGCGAGAAACGCCGCGCGCATGGCGACTTCGGTCTTGCCGTAGCCGACGTCGCCGCAAACCAACCGATCCATCGGCTTTCTGGCTTGCATGCCGTTCAGCGTCTCGTCGATGGCGCGCTGCTGGTCGGGCGTCTCTTCATACTCGAAAGCAGCCTCGAACTCTTTGTACAGGTTGTCCGGCGCGCTGAACGCCGTGCCTGCACGAGCCTCACGCAGCGCGTAGAGTTGAACCAGCTCTTCGGCCATCGCGAAAATCGATTTGCGGGCTCGCGCTTTGACCTTCTCCCATGCCGTTCCGCCTAAGCGATCGAGCGCCGGAGCGGCTCCGTCTCCGCCGATGTATTTCTGCACCATGTTGATGCGGTCCACCGGCAAATACATGCGATCTCCGCCGGCGTACTCCAGGTGGAGAAATTCGCCCTCGAGATCCGCGACTTTCATGAATTTAAGACCGCGGTACACGCCGATGCCGTGGTCCAGGTGAACCACGTAATCGTCCTGCTTGAGCTCGCTTAAGCTGGTAAGGAAATGACTCGGATAATTTTTCGTCGTAATCGCCGGCTGGCGCTTACGCGTGCCGAAGATCTCATCGAAAGTGACAAAGACCAAACGCGCCTCGGGCAGGCGAAAGCTCTGATTGAGATGGCCGCAGACGATTGCCCGGGTGAGTTCCGTGCGCTTCACGATCGTCGGAACCGGCTCATCGACGATCGGCACATGAAGATCGTAGTGGCTCAGCAGCTCGTTCAGCCGTCCGGCGTCCCCCTTGGTCGGCGCCACGAAAATCACCCGCTCCGCCTGCCAAGTTTTCAACCGGTCGAGCAACGGTGCGAGCGAGGCGTCCTTGCCGTGTAGCGCGGCTTCCTGGCGCACGTCCGCGGTCAGATAAGACTCCACCGTCAAAGTTGCGGCTTGCGCCTGTTCCGCGACAGTCATCACGGTCAGAGATTCACCGTGGACCAGCGACAACGGCGCCAGCGCGGCGCGCCACTCGTGCTCATTGAGATAAAGCGACTCCACCGGCGCTACCAGTCGGCGCTCTTCCTTGGCAATTTGATTGCGCTCCCAGGCCAGTTTGCCAAATCGCTCCGCTTCGGCTTCGACACGGTCGGCCCCGTCAAGCCAGACCAAGCTATTCTGCGGCAGATAGGAAAACAGCGGGACGAGGGGACCGCAAAAATACGGAATTAGAAACTCCATGCCCGGAACAGCAATGCCTGCGCGAAACGATTCGAGCCGGCGGTTTTTTTCCCGGCGTTCGACTTCGAGTTCGATCGCGCGCTGATCCAAGCGGCGCAGCGCCTCATCCATTCCGGCGCGCTTGAGCGAGAATTCTTTCATCGGGAGCAGCAGCATGTCTTCCTGCACACGCTCGGTTCGCTGCGTCGACGGATTGAATTCTCTGATCGATTCCAGGCGATCACCATCGAATTCGAGCCGGAGCGGCCGTCCGTACCCGGGCGGGAACAGATCGACGATGCCGCCGCGCACGCTAAAATCGCCGCGCTCCTCGACCAGCGGCACGTTTTGAAAACCCCACTGAACCAAATGCTCGAGCAATCCATCGCGCATCAGATCCTGCCCCGCAACCAGATAAAGATAAGCGGTCTTCAGCAATGGCTTCGGGATCACCCGCTGCATCAAAGCGGCGGGGGTCGTGACCAGAATCGGCGCCGGATCTTCAACCAGTTTATAAAGTCCCTCGAGGCGGCCGGCGATGTTATCCGGATGAGGCGAGAGATTCTCGAAAGGCAGCACTTCCCAGGACGGAAAAAGATGCACCCGCTGACGGATAGGCGCCGGCACGCGCTCCTCACCGAGAAAGAAGTTGAGATCGTCGTATAGAGTCTCCGCCTCGCGCGCTCCGGCGGAGATAATCAGCATCGGCCGGTCGGCGCGCGCGGCGATCAAAGACAGCACATAGGCGCGTGCGCCGCCCTGAAGCCCTTGAACGCGTTTGCTGCCGTTCCACGTTCCGTTGAGGAATCGCGCGAGTCGATCCGCGAGCACGGTGGCCGTCATAAGAAGAAGCCGAATCGTTCGACTTTGATCTTGGGAATGTCCGTCGCGGAAGGCTTGGGGGCGCCGGCCTCCGCAGCTTTCGCCCATGCCTCGGCGGCTCGGCAAAGCTCTTGAACGCCGACCTGCAGAAACTCCGGTTGATAGTTTTCGAATCGGATCAGCGCTTGATAGATCATCCGTACCGGGCCTCGGGTCTCGCCAAAGTCGCAGAATAGGCGAAATGCCGCGGCGAGCTGGATCAAGCCTTCGAGGAAGGGTTTATTCTCTTCACCGGTTTCCTGATAAAGGCCTTCGAGAACTTCGTGGCACTCGAAGAATTGGCCCGCGTTGAATAAACCGATCCCGTGGCGCAGTCGAGCGTCCATTGGGTGAAAGCCTCAGTCGATTTCCGAATCAACGCTACCAGCTTCGCTGCTGACCCTCAAGCGAGGGACACGCGTCGCTCAATCTCTAGCGCCCCCAGAGCCGTTCATCATAGCCGGCAATCGCGCCGAGCGAAGCGATCCAGATACAAACATCCGAAAGCGCCAGAAGTAAGACGGAGAGCGCAAAGGAGACCAGATAGCTGCCGGTCCAATCGTGAAAAGCGCCGCCCAGGTACGAGCCGAGCGCGCCGCCGACGCCGACCGCCACAGTGGAATAGCCGAGGATCGAACCGAAGCCCTTGCCTGAAAAAATATCGGCGGTAAGCGCGGAGAAGATCACCGCGCGCGAACCGAAACCGATGCCGAAAAAGATTACGTAGACATAAAGCAGCCAGGTCTGGCTTGGATCGCGCAGAATCATCAGAGCGCCCACACCGACGACGGTCATAGCGATGTTGAGCGTGTAGGCCGCCTGCTTTGAAAGACGGTCGGCGACGAAGCCGAAAATCACCCTGCCGAAACTACTGGTGATGCCGGCTAGGCCAAAAACCGAAGCCGCCAGAAATTTGCTGAACCCGACGTCGGACACATGCGCGACTTGGTGCGTCACAATCACCGTCGTGCCGCAAGCTGCGGCGATACGTGCGATGAACAACAGCCAGAACTGCAAGCTCTGCAGCGCCAACTTCGCGGTCCATGGTTTTTGTTCATCGTTCTTCTCAGCGCGATGGCGCAATCGTTCTCCGTGCGGCCCGGGGTGGTAGTAATGCCAAACTATGGGCAATAGACCGATGAACGCTAAGGCCGCGTAGAGCCGGAAGGCGCGCTCCCAGCCATAGTGCGAGATCAGCCATTCGCTGAGCGGCGCCAGTATCATGATGCCGACGCCCGAGCCGGCATAGACAAACCCGATCGCCGAAGCGCGCCGAGTGGAGAACCATTCAGAGATTAAGAAAACATGCGGCACCATGCCGGTGAAAGTAAAACCGACGGCGAGCAGGATGCCAAAGCAAATGTACAACTGCCAAAGCGCCGACACCCGGCTGCTTAAAAATAGCCCAACCACAAGCGCACAACAGCCGGCCATGGTGATCTTTCGGGTGCCGTAGCGATCGAGAAGATGACCGGCAAGCGGCGACAAAAGAGCATCGACGCTGAGCACAATGGAAAAGATCCCCGCCGTAGCGCCGCGGCTCCAGCCAAAGTTATCGAGCAAGGCAACGTTGAAGACGCCAAAAGAGGAATGAAGGCCGCGTGAAAAACCGAGAACGATAAAGGCGACACCGGCGACAAACCAGGGCGTGGGTGGAAAACGCATGTTGGGGGATCTCGGTTTTTATTAGCAGAGACCCTGCGAGCACACAACCGGAGCGACAACAACGTCCGGGTCGTGTGCGCGTGACTTGACCCGCGCGAGCGCCAGGGCAAGACAGGGACTGATGGCCAAGCTGCAAACTTGTGTTTTCGCCGCTCCGCGCCTATCCTAGTCGCAATTCCATGAAACATTTGCGCGTGCTTTATGCGTGGATGCTGCTGCTTAGCGGGTGCGCCGCGCTGGAATCGCAAAGTGAATTCGCGGCGGGGCGGCAGGCGTTACTACGAGGCGAGCCCGATCATGCCCTCACCTACTTCGACCGCGTCGCGCGTGACGATCCGGGCTTCGTCACCGATTCAGTATTGCCGCGAAGAAGCGTTTGGACTTACGTCGGCCGGGCTCATTACAATGCCGGCCGATACGAGGCCGCCGGAGAAGCCTTCGAAAAGGCGCTCTCTCATCTGTCAGAAGACCACATGGCGCGAATGTATTTAGCCTTGACCTTGCTCCGTCCTGCTGCGCCGCGCGCGCCGAGCAATGCTTTCAATTTACAGGAAGTCGCTTATGCGCTTCGCGAAGGCGTGGAGCCCAAGCGAGTCGCGACCCTGGCGCGTGAACGCGGCGTCGCCTTTGATCTCACCCGGGAAACAGAAATCCAGTTGCGCACCAATGGGGCGGACAATTTTCTGGTGAACGAGCTCAAGAAGCTTCGGTCCGAAAGCGCGGGGCAAGCGAAAAACACCGAAGCGCGCACAGCACGAGGCAGCCAAGAGATCACCGTCGCGCTCACCGGACTGCGCGATTGGTTGGACGACTTCATTAGAAACGCGCCGCAGGGAAAATTTTGGGATCCTGCGCAAGATATACGTAAGCAGCTTCAGCTGATCATGAAGGAAACGGCGGCCCGGCCCGGTGATTGGACCACCGTCATAGCGAACGCCGAATGGCTGGGCTTTCGGTTGGAAGAAGAAACCGACCGGGCGCGGCGCGATGAGAGCGCGGAACGCCAGCGTCAACACGCACGTTGAGGCGCGCTGCCCGCGCCGATCTAGCAGTTCGGTTGGCTACCCAGGAGTTTTTCAGCATTGCAAGCGCGCTTTGTCTGATCGATTTCTTGGCGAATCTTCTCGCTGGCCGGGTCGATCGCTTTGGCTTTTTCCAATTCGGCCAACGCGGCGGCATAGTTTCCTTGCTCACGAAAAGATTCGGCGCGGCTGATATGGGACGCGACGCTCGCTTTGGATTGCTCTGTGAGAGCAGGGTCTTTGACCGCGGGCGGTTCGCCGGTTTTCAGAACTTTCTCCGCCGGTTCCAAGATTCGCCGTTTTTCTTTGATGTTTAGGGTCAGCGAGTTGCTGGCCAGCTGATCGGCTCGCGCGACCACCGCGACTTTCCCTGGACGGAGCGCGAGCAGCTCTCCATCGGAGTTGACGGAAGCGATCGTGCGATCGCTGATCTGCCACTCGATTCCCCGCGATACGGCTTTTTCGCTATCGTCCGAATATTTCCCCTTGGCGCGCAGCGCGATCTTCTCGTTCTCGAATAAGTCAGGGCGGCTCGCGGTGATCCTTAGTCCTACCAGACTCGGCGCCACGGCAGGCCGTATCGTCGGGTTAAGGCTCGCCACGCCGAGCGTCCAGTCGGAGCTCTCCACATCGCCGACCTTCGCCCTGATTTGGGTTGTGCCCGCGCGCAGTGCTTTCACCTCGCCAAGCTCGTCAACGGTCGCAACCCGCGTGTTGCTGCTCGACCATTGAATGCCATCCCTGACGTCGTTTTCCGAACCATCCGAATATTTACCGGTTGCCGTCAGTTTGAGCGTCTCTGAAGGCTCAATATTCTTTCGCTCGGCGCGCACCGACAAGTCGGTCAAACGCGGCGCTGCGGTGCTCGCCATGGTTTGATTCTCGATCGGCAAGGGTGGAAGATCCGGTTCTGCACTCGGCCAATTGTGCCACAGCAAGGCAAGCACGGTGACCGCGAAGATACCCGACGCGGCCTTCGGCCAATGGTTCGAAACCCATGCAAGAAATCCCGTGTTCGGTTCAATCCAATGAACTGGTGAAATCTCATGACGCTCCGCGGGTCGCTCGCGCGGTGTCCCAATCAATGACTTCAGATCAGCAACCAGCTGCAGAACCGCGGCATCGTCGGCGGAACCATTCCAGCGGGTGAGGTTGGCGGCTTGAATCGTGCGAAAACCTATCGGCGGCTCCACCCGCCGGATTAACACGGGTACGAGCGTCTTTCCCAGCCGGCGCGCTTCTTCAGCTTCTTCGGCAACCCACGGGCTCTCGACCGAATTCTCGGACCAGAGAACAATCATACAACGTGTATCGACCAACGCCTCTGCCAGCACGGCTCGCCAAGTACGTCCCGCCGGAATGCGCCGGTCCCACCACACGCTCCAACCGGCGGACTCCAGATGCGCTGCGAGCTGCGCCGCGGTGTCGCGATCTTCATTGGCGTAGCTGATAAAAATATCCGCCATTTAGACACTTGCCAGTGAAAGGAGTTTTTGATCACACATCGCAACCGGTCTAGATTGTCGGGTTTTAACTTTATCAAATATGCGGGAGTTTGTAATTGAATTTATCGGCATGGCGAAACGACGGCTAATCGGTCTATGCAACAGTGCAACAGAGTAAATTTTACCGCTAAAGAGGTAATCTAGACAACTCACCAACCTTCTTTGGCCACCGGGCGTCAATCAACCCTCAAAACGTCGCGTTAGTGCAATTTGACCGCGCATCGATAACGATGATAATCGTCGGCATAGTTTTGTTATCAAGGAGTAGACCATGCCGAATGACAGCGTTAGAACCGATGTCGCCATCATCGGCGGCGGCGGCGCGGGAATACCTGCAGCGATCGAAGTCCACAACTCGGGCGGCAGAGCCATCGTGTTGGAGGCCGCGGCCGAATGCGGCGGCACGGCGGCGATCTCCGGCGGCGGCTGTTGCATCGTCGGCACGCCGCTACAGAAATCGCAGGGGATCGAAGACACACCCGACATGGCTTTCGAAGATTGGATTAAGTGGGGCGGCGGCGCGGCTGACGAAGTCTGGGCGAGATATTATCTCGAACACACCTTGCACGATCTTTACCACTGGGCGGAGAGCTGCGGCGCCAAGTGGGTCGACATGAAGTTTCAGGAAGGCAACCGGGTGCTGCGCTGGCACCGGCCCGATAATAACGGCCTCGGCTTGATGACGGCGTTGATCCAAACCGCTCAGTCTCTGGCGAACGTGACCATCATGACTTCGACCAAAGCGGGCAAACTGCTAACCGAGAACGGCCGCGTATGCGGCGTGACGGCGAGCCGCGACGGCGAAACCATCGATATCCGTAGTAAAGCCGTCGTGGTCGCCACCGGCGGATTCAATTCAAATCTCGAAATGGTATTGGAGCATCGGCCTGAGTTTAAGAAATTCAGGGTCATGGAAGGTTCCGGTTTCGGTTCCAAGGGCGAAGGCCACAAGATGATTCAAGAGCTCGGCGGCTATTTCACGCACATGGAGCATATCTGGTTCTACGTCTACGCCACGCCCGATTATCGCGATCCGCAACAAAGACGCGGCCTGGTTTTTCGCATGGCGCCGGGCTACATCTGGTTCAACCAACAGGGACGGCGTTTTCACAACGAGTCCGTCACCGGCGGCGCCTCGGCCACCCCCGCGCTGCTGGCGCAGAATCCGCCGCACGCCTGGGCGCTCGCGGATACGCCGATGCTGGCCAAGATCGACGTCGCCGATCCTTATTATCGGCGCGGCGACGTCATCGATCGCGCCAAAGTCCAAGAGCTGCTGGATAATTCGCCCTACATCAAGAAAGCCGCTACGCTTGAAGAGGTCGGCAAAAAAACCGGTGTCGAGGACCTGGAGAACTTTCTCGCCGAGATCGACGAGTACAATCGCTGCTTCGACGCGGGTCTGGAAAAGGAACCGAAATTCGGTAAATCGCTCAAAGCGTCGAAAAAGTTCGATACGCCGCCCTACTATGCAATCCAAATCTTTCCACTGGCGCGGAAAAATTTCGGAGGAGTGAAGACCGATCTGCGCTGCCGCGTGCTGAATAAATATTTCGAGCCGATTCCGGGTTTATACGCCGCCGGTGAAGTGGCGGGTATGGCTGGGGGTCATATCAACGGCAAAGCCGGACTCGAAGGTACCATGCTCGGTCCGTCGGTCTTCAGCGGCCGGGTGGCGGGCGCCTGGGCCGCCAACGAAGCCGGTTTCGGTTCGGGTTTTATTGGCAAGCCCAACCGGCCGGAGTTAGACTAGACGACAAAGCCGTTCAAATGTTCAAGGTTCAAGGTTCGGTTCAACGCTTCGGCGTCCGACATTGAACTTTTGAACTCTTTGAACCAACGTCTGTGCGAAGCTGTCATGTCCACTGCTGCTGAAACTCTCGATGCATTTCGGACTGTCCGCGGCTATTGCGCGCTCTGCACGGCGCATTGCGCGACCGTGGCGACAGTGGAAAACGGCCGGGTGACCCGGCTCGATCCCGATCACGATCACCCCAACGGCGGCGTCATGTGCATCAAGGGCAAAGCCGCTCCCGAACTCGTCTACAATTCGGATCGGTTGAATTACCCGCTCAAGCGCACGCGGCCCAAGGGAGATGCTGATCCCGGTTGGCAGCGCGTCAGCTGGGACGAAGCGCTCGACGACATCGCACGGCGGATTTTACAGATTCGCGATCGCTACGGCGCCAAGTCCATTGCGCTGGCCAAAGGCACCAGGAGCGGAACTTCGGTTGATGACGTGGAGCGCTGGCTCGGACGTTTGCTTTATCTCATCGGCAGCCCCAATTGGGTTTCGACGACGCACGTCTGTAATTGGCACAAAGACACCGGTTTCAGCTACACGTTTGGCTCGAATCTGCCGACCCCCGACCTCGAGCACAGCAGCGCGTTTTTGCTCTGGGGCCATAACCCGAGCGCCACTTCGCTCATCCTGGCGCACGATATCGTCCAAGCCCGCGCCCGCGGGATGAAAACCGTGGTCGTCGATCCGCGCCGTGTCGGCATCGGCGCGCAGGCCGACATGCTCCTGCAACCGCGTCCCGGCGCCGACGGCGCTCTCGCGCTGGCGCTCATTCACTGCTTGATGGAAGAGAGCTGGTACGACGCCAGCTTTGCACGCCGCTGGACCAATGGCACGTTTCTGTTAAATAACGCAACCAACAGCGTCGTGACCGAAGCGGATATTTTTGTTGACGGCGCGCATGACCGATATGTCGTTTGGGATGAGACAAGTAAACAACCGGTGATTTACGATCCGGCAACCGCCAGCTACGCGCGCGATGGCGTCACGGCCGCGCTGTTCGGCCCCCGATCGATCCAAGGAAAGAATGGCGCGGCAATCTTCTGCAAGCCGGTTTTTGAGCGGCTCGGCGAAATCGCCGCCCAGTTCGCTCCTGAACGTTCGGAGAAAATTCACTGGGTGCCAGCCGACAAAGTCTGGCGGACAGCGTTGCTGCTGGCGCACAACCGCCCCGTTAGCATGTATATGTGGAATGGCCTGGGCCAGCACACGAACGCAACGCAGACCAGCCGCGCTATCGCCTCGCTCTACGCACTGCTCGGCGATTTCGACCGCCGGGGCGGCAACGTCAATTTTCCCAAAGCGCCGGTCAACGATGTGACCGGTAAAGAGTTCTTGCCCAAAGAAGCCAACGCCATCCGCATCGGCCGCGAGCGCAAGCCGCTGGGTCCGCCGGCCAAACCGGGCAACTGCGCGGCCTACGATATTTTCAACGCAATTCTCGAGGAGCGTCCCTACGCCGTCAAAGCGCTGTTAAATTTCGGCTCGAATACGATTATGTCCAACGCTGACTCGGCGCGCGGCCGTGAAGCGATGAAGGCGCTTGAATTTGGCGTTGCCGCCGATCTTTTCATGACTCCGACCGCGGAGCTTTGCGATTACGTGCTGCCGGCAACCAGTTTTCTGGAGATGTCGAACCTCACGACGGCTTTCGAACACAGGCCCCAAGGCAAAACCCACCTGCAGTATCGCCCGGCGGTGATCGAGCCGCTCGGCGAGCGCCGTTCCGACACATGGATTGTCTTTGAGCTGGCGAAGCGACTCGGTTTTGCCGAAGAGTTTTGGCAAGGCGACGTCGAGGCGGGTTACGCTTACGAGCTTCAGCCAAGCGGCCTCACGTTGGCGCAATTGAAAGATGCTCCCGGCGGTATTTCTATTCCCGCTGCGCCCGCGTACGAGAAGCACGCGAGGCCGAACCAGGACAATACCCCGCGCGGTTTCGCCACCCCGTCGAAGAAAATCGAGCTCTATTGCCAGCCCTTCGCCGCCAACGGCATTGCCGCTCTGCCGGAATACGTTGAGCCGGCGCTCAGCCCGATCAGCCGCCCGGACATTGCAGCCGACTTTCCCCTCGTATTGACCAACGCGAAGTTCACCACGTTCGTGCACAGCCAGCAGCGCGCGCTGCCGAGCCTCCGTAGAGCGTCGCCCGAGCCAAGCGCCGACATTCATCCCGAAACGGCGCGGCAGTATGGAATCAAGAACAAAGAATGGATGATCGTCGAAAGCCCGCGCGGCTCGATCAAGGTCAAAGCGCGGGTAAGCAATAACATCGTGCCCGGCGTGGTTTGCTGCCAGCACGGCTGGTGGCAAGACTGCAAAGATCTCGAATTATCCGGCTACGATCCCTACGCCCGGGATGGTGCCAACCCGTCGACCTTGATCGGAACAGAGCTGGCGGATCCGGTGAGTGGCGCGCTGCCACACCGATCCTATCTCTGCCGCATCAAAACGGCCGACTCGTTCGAGCCCGCGAATCCCGCGCGGTGAGCCGAAACTTAAGAAGTTCATGAAATCCCGACACCAGGGTGGTTGGACACGAAAGGACGACTCATCCCAAGCCCAGGCAAAGCATCTAGGCGTCATCGGCCATCACCCGAGCCACGGCCCGAGTGCTTAATTTCGGGGGCGGTGCGAAAGCGTCATTTGAATCCTGGTGCCTGCGCTTTCCACGACTCGCCGCTTCGTCCCAGTGGTTTACGAACTCACGAACTCCTTAGTAAGCGGACCCTCACAATTCGCGCTGATCGAGGTCATTGACAAACATGGCGATGATCTCTGCCAACGCCTGGTTCCAACCCTTGACCAGCGCTTCCGGCGTTCTTTCACTCAACGGAACGGATCTTCTGTAGCGTTTTTGCATCACGATCTCATTTTGAGTTGGATTTTCGTTGTGCAGCAAAAATTCTATTTCCATAACCGCGGCCGGCGCCCGCAAATTGCGAAAATCGCCGTAAAGCACGTTGACTGAACCCTCGAGAAGGTAGTTCGCCGGCTGCGAGTTCGACGGGCCAAGAACGATTTTAAATAGCCGAGTTGCCGCCAACGCTTGGCGTACCTCTTCGCTGATCATCGTTGCCGGCTCGGATAAAAACTGATTGTAGAAATCGGTTTCGTACTCGGTCTCCGATGTGCGGTAGATAAAGTTTCTGTCGGCGTAGCGCGGAGAGATGTAAAGGTTTTGGACCGACAAGATGTGCGTGCCCTCGCTGCTCAGACTCTTTCCATCCTGAGCTTCGATCATGAAATAGCGCTGATCCGCCGGATAGCTTCGCTCCAGCGTAACGCAGCCGCCGCAAAAAACCGCCAGCAAAAGAAGGGTGGACCGCAGTGAACCGGCCGTTAAATTCATTTTCCCATGACTTTCGAGGGCGGCGGCGGGGCGCCAAACAGAATCTGAGAGGGATATTTTTTTGACTGATCGGTAATCTCTTTGATGTTCTCCGAGGCGGCGCGCAGGTTTTCCACGGTTTTATCGATATCCCGTTGCTGGCTCGCGATTAGCCGATTCAGCCCTCGCAACGTTTGGCGCAACTGGGCGCTGGTCTCCGGCAGATCGTTCGACACCGAATCCAATCTATTCGCAAATCGGTTCAGGCTCTCCGAAGCTTTGGGCAGATCGACGAGCATTTGGCTCACCGGCTTTTCCGCACGCTCGACGAGTTGCCGCGCACGGCCGGCCATTGCCGACGCATCGGCGAGAGCGGATTTAAGGTCAGGATTACCGACCAGGGTGTTGATCTGCCGGTTGGTCTCGCGCACTTCGGATAACAGCGCGTTGGCCTGCACTCCGATCTGTTCCAGATTGGCGCTGTCCGCGAGTTTGGTCATCGCCAGCAGCGACTTCTCGATGCTTTCGCTGAGCTCGGCAATATTGATGTCGCCGATGTTGTTCAAAACGCGCTCCACGGCTTCGCTCAATTGCGTAATCCGGCTTCGGGTCGACGGGATATACGGATGAACCGGCTGCCAGTCGATTTCCAGCGGCGGATTGCGCTCCGGTTCCAGATAATCCATCTCGAGATAAGCCACTCCGGTTAAGCCTTGCGGCGCCAACCGAACGCGGAATCCGCGCTCAAGCTCACGCTGGAGCTGCAAACTTCTGGGATCGTTCAGTGGAAACTGGAGGATGTTCGAGGATATCGATACGCGCACGAGCACATATTGGAGCCGGGTCGGGTATTCCGCGCTAGTCAACGAAATGTGTTCGACGCGGCCCACGGGCACGCCGCGAAATTTGGCCGGCGAGCCGACGTCCAAACCTTGAACCGACTCGTCAATGTAGGTTTCAACAAGAGCTTTTTTCTGCAATATCGCGCCGACGCCAAGCACGACGAGGCCGATAATCCCGATCACCGTCGCGCTGATGACGAACAAGCCGATTTTGAAGTAACTGAGGTTTGCCACTGCCGCCGCGTTGCTGGATGATCGCTCCGCGCGTGGTTAAGGCGCCGAAGGGCCCTGGCGCGTAAAAAAGTTCTTTACTCGCGGGTCGGGACTGTGATCGCGCAGTTCCTGCGGGTCTCCCATCGCGATGATGCCCTTCTCTTGTTTATCTAACATTATCACTCGATCCGCAATCGTGAAAATGCTCGGCAGCTCGTGGGTCACGACGACGAAGGTGATCTGCAAACTTCGCGCTAAACTCAAGACCAGCTGGTCGAGCTCTGCCGAAGTGACCGGATCGAGTCCGGCCGACAACTCGTCCAGAAACAACAGCCGCGGATCAAGCGCCATCGCCCGGGCGATGGCGCCGCGCTTCTGCATGCCGCCGCTGAGCTCCGCCGGCATGCGATCGGCCACGCCGTCCAAGCCGACTCGCTTGAGCTTCATGGTCGCGATCAATCGAATTGCCTCAGGCGGCAGATCGGTGAATTCTTCCAACGGCAAAGCGATGTTCTCCAGCAGCGTCATCGAACCGAACAGCGCGCCGCTTTGATACATCACGCCGAACTTTCGCAGCATCTTCAGACGCGACTCGCCGTCAGCCGCGGCAATGTCCTGCCCGTCGATCAAGATCCGGCCGCCCGCGGGCTTATAGAGACCGATCATGTGTTTGAGCAACGTGCTCTTGCCGCATCCCGATCCGCCAAGAATCGCGAACACTTCGCCCTGGTAAACTTCGAAGTTCACGTTTTCAAGTACGACCTGCCCGTCGTAGGCGGCTCTGAAGTTCTCCACTTGAATGATCGGCGCGTGCTTTGCTTCGGCGCCCATTACACTCCCAGATAGTAGTAAACCACGGAGAAAATCCCATCGGTGATGGCGATCAATATGATGCCGCTCACGACCGCGCTGGTGGTCGATTCGCCGACCGCCGTGGCGCCCGTTTTGGCTTGCAAGCCGCGCAGGCAACCGATGCCCGCGACCAGAATGCCGAAGACAAACGCCTTCACCAAGCCGCCCACGAGAGAACCGTAGCTGACCGCGTACTGAACTTGATGGAAAAAAGTGATCAACGGAAAACCCAACGAGAGCATGACAACAGAACCGCCCATCAAGCCGATCAGATTCGCGAAGATCGTCAGCAGCGGCGTCATGCAGACGGCGGCAATCACTCGGGGCACGATCAAGAAACGGACGGGATCGAGTCCCATGGTTCTAAGCGCATCGATTTCCTCGCGGACTTTCATGGTTCCAAGCTCAGCCGCAAAAGCAGAGCCCGAGCGGCCGGCCACGACAATCGCGGTCATCAGGGGCCCCAATTCGCGCAGCATCGAAAGACCGATCAAATTCGCAATGAACAGCTCGGCGCCGAATTGGCGCAAGGGAATGGCGGCTTGAAAGGCCATGATCAGCCCCATTAAAAAGCTGATGAGCGCGACGATCGGAAGCGCGTTGACGCCGACCACTTCCGCGACAGCCAGCGCATCCCGCCAGCGCACGCTGCGCGGGTGAAACAAAGCATGCATGAGCGCCACGCCAAGCTCGCCGACAAAACTCACCAGAATCTGAATATCGCGCCAAACCTCGACCGTGGCTTCGCCGATCTCGATGGCGAATCCCGCCGGCCGAGAGATCTCTCCGTTTGCTTTGGTTGCCCGAGACGGAAAGTCGCGCATGCTGTCATCGAGCAAGTTTGCAAATTCCGGCCGCAGCCCGTCGATTCGCAAGCGCCTGCCCGCTCGGCTTTGTAGCAAGCGCAGATAGACCAGCAGGGCGATTCCCGCGCCGTCACAGTATTCGACCCTTGACGCATCGATAACGACTTCTTGCGACCGCGCTCGAGTGACTGCGGCGGCGGCGCGGCGCCAAACTGTTCCGGTGGTCGTTGAGTCAAGTCGGCCGGTAAAAATGAGCGTCAACAAACCATCGCGCGGCCCCTCGGAGCGCAGGTCAATCGAAGTTTGGGAGGACAATGCCATGTGTCAGAGCGTGAGCGAATCTACAAGCCCATTATGCTGGCTCTCCTTATACGGTCAACCGATGGCTGGCCGCTTGCGCGGCGGGCGCACGACTAGGCTCAACAGCGCGGCCAGCAGGAGAGCGACGACGAATGCTATGAAGGAGGACGAATAGCTGCCGGTCATGTCATGGACGAAACCGAAAAATGGCGCGCCGGCCGCGCCGAAGGCATGCGTGACTAGGACTCCCAGGCCGCGCACGGTGCCGAGGGATACGCGGCCGAAATAATGCGCCCAGACGACTTCCTGCAATACCCAACCCCCGCCCAATCCGACGCCGTAAAAAAGAAAACCGGCGTACAGCGGCGTCACGGCGCTCGTGGCAATCACGACCGTCAAGCCGAATGCCTGAACCAAAAACATCAGCATGCTGGAGCGCCGGATCTCCATCCGCTCGCTGACGAAGCCCCAGATCAAGGTCGAGCCAAGTTGCGTCGAGGCGATGATACTCAGTACCGTAGCCGCGACCAGCGGTGAAAAACCAATGTCCGTCACGTAGGCAAACACGTGGAGATTGAGACCGGCGATGCCGATATTCGCCATGCCGTAGATGAAGCACACGATCCAAAAAGTGTCAGTGCCAATCACTTCGCGCCAGCTCCACGGGGTCGCGTCGGCCGCAACGGCACTCGCCAAACTGTCGCGCTTGTCCGTCGCGGCGGCACCGGTGCGCTCATCCGGCCCATCGTCGCCGTCGGGCTTGAGTCCCATGTCTTCCGGACTGCGGCGCATGAAAATCAGCGCAGGGACGACGATCAGTATTAATGTGATGATGCCAAAGATCGCCCAGGTCCAGCGCCAGCCGACCCAGACGAACAGAGTCGCCGTCACCACCGGAATGAAGACTTTGGATAAACCCTGACCCAGACTCGCGATCGCGATGGCGCGTCCGCGCCGGCGCACGAACCAGCGCGAGATTGTGACACTCACGACCATGTGACACATGAAAACGCCGGCGATCGTGATCAATGTCCAGCGCAGCATCAAGAACTGCCAATAGGAACTCACCTGGCTGAGTAGAATGAATCCGGCGCCCGCAATCAGGGCCCCGCCCGCCATAAGCCAGCGACCGCCGTAGCGATCGACGAGCGGCCCGACCAACGGAGCCATTCCCGCGCCGATGAGAATTTCCCCCGAGCGCAACAGCGAAAACAATCCGCGCGAGACCGCCAGGTCTTCGGTCAAAGGCTTGAGAAACACACTGAGGGTGCTCGACATATGAAACGCGCATGCGACATGTGAAAGAAAGCCGACGGCGACTATGGTCCAGCCGTAAAAGAATTTTGGTTTTTGCAGCAGCGCCGGCATTGAGAGGGTCAGAAACGGCAGCAGGACCGGAAAGCAATCGTCTTACCCTAGCAAGCTTCCTATTCGTTGTAAAAGTGAGGAGGCGTAGCTTGGGTACTTCGTTCACTTATTAAGGAGTCCATAATTAAGTAACTAACAAAGCGACCGAGGGCCGAGCCCTGGAGATTGCGGGCATAGGACGGAGAAGGTTATTTTTCAGGCC
>Ga0210113_1000025_pt1 | contig 32282 bp, 28 predicted proteins | sample MayberryNW_Catta_5_FD_185523 | JGI IMG/M metagenome (GOLD analysis project Ga0210113, IMG submission 185523) | Wetland microbial communities from San Francisco Bay, California, USA, that impact long-term carbon sequestration -... | ecosystem: Environmental > Aquatic > Marine > Wetlands ...
GACGCAGATTTCGATAGTCCAATACCGCCGCATCTATATTCAGCCTGGTAGTCCTTGGCACAACCGCGCGTCGGATCCCCAATCACTTTGAAATCAATGGGATATTCACAAATCGCCGTATCATTGCAGAAATTCGCCAAATGGGCTGTGACATTGCCGCGCGGTGCTCCGCAATTGAGCCCATACGAACCCGACACAATTCGTATATTTCCCTTACCTTTTTCGTTCACTGTCTGGCTTCCGCAACTCACCAACCAAAATAGCGCAAAAATCATTGCAATAAGCCTCGTTTTCATCTCTCCTCCCATAGTTATAGTAACCTTCTGCGAAGAACCCTTTCGGGCCTCATCCTCTCGACTCGCGCAAGGTATTCAGCCTATCCCTCGCTTTGCACTAAAAGTACTGTCTCTGTTTTCCAAAGAGCATGATCAAAACGGTCAGTCAATGCCGTTCTTGTGCTTAGACGCACCGGGTGGGTCACTCCTCCGTGTCGCCGTCAAAATTTTAGCTGTACACCTTGTGAATTTAACCTCCTCGTTGTGCCGTAAGAGAAAAATTTCCCTTACTTATGTAGACCCGATCGAATTTCTTTCGGCTCACTTCCTCGATAAGGCGAAGGAGCGGCTTGCACGCAGCAGGGTATTGCTTCCGCGGCGGCGCGAGTTTCAAAGCATCGACAAATTCCGGCCCGGCATAGAATCGCAGCAGCAATTCTTCATCCGTGAGCCGCGCGCCGCCGTATTGGTTGCGCACTTCTTCCAAAGTTGGCTCCGTATATTGGCTTTTCTCGATCTCGCGCGCGCGGGGCCGATCCAGGATCTTGGCTTTCACCGCCTCGTTTATGTGATCGCTGCCTTCCCTGCCCCACAATCCCAGGGCGTACTGGATCACCTGGTCCGTCACCTCTTTGTATCGCTCATCCAGCATCACGTTGATCGCCGCCTGGCTGCCGACGAATTGAGCGAACGGCGTCACCATGATCGGGTAACCAAGCTCGGCGCGCACCTGGGCGGTCTCTTCAAGAACTTCCTGCAGCTTATCCTCCTTCCCCATGAGCTTCAGCTGGTGGCGCAGATTGGAAATCATGCCACCGGGGACCTGATGGCCGTACCAAGCTTGATCGTATTCGCGCGGCATGCCAACCGGCAGTCCTTCGCGCTTTGCAATTTCACTGAAATGGTCGCTCGCCGGCGGCAGGACATCGACGTTGACGAGCGGCTTGTAACCGAGCGCGCGCAGGTTGTGCACCACGTTGAAAACCGAAGGTTGTGACGAGCCGTTGGCGAGCGGCGGAATCGCCGTGTGCACGATACGCACGCCTTCTTTGACGGCTTCGAGTAGATTGAAAGGCGCAAGTCCGTTGTTACAGTGGGCGTGAAACTCCAGAGGCGTGTCGCCGATATTTTGTTTGATGAGCCGCACCAGAGTGCGTGTGCGCTCCGGCGTCAACATGCCGCCGACGTCCTTGAAACAGAGACGATACGGATGGCACGCCGCGGCGTCGCGCGCCTTTTGCGCGTAATACTCGTCGGTATGGCGCGGCGAGATCGAATAGATCAGATTCATCACCGTCTCCATGCCGAGTTTGTTGAGCTCCTTGGCCTCCGCACCCAGCAACTGGAAATTGTTCCAAGCGTTCGACGTCCGCGTCAGCGTCACGCCGTACTTCACTACCGTCTTGATCACTAGCCGGCGAATGCAATCGGGAATGAATTCGAAGCCGCTGTGCAGCCCGCCATGATAGCGCAAGCGCGTGTTCCTCACTTCTTTGGTGCCGAGGCGCAGCCAGTCCCAGGGATCTTCCTTGTGTTCGCGAACGAATTTTTTAAACCGTAAACTCAAAAAAAATTCCATGGAATCAAAACCGGCCTCGTCCATGTGCCGCAATGCCGGCAACATCATGCCCGTGGTCATACCGTAGGCCCACAGGCTGATATCACCGTCGCGCAGAGTGGTATCGACGATCCGAACTTCGTCCATAAGACCTCTGCCCCTCCGACCAACCGGTCAAGCGAAACTGGGTTCGTTGAATTGATGTTGTAGGATCTAAAATGTTTCAGTTTCGATTTGGATTACCCTAAACCTTGGCGTATTTGCGCCTTTGCGCGAGAAATCCCGACTTGCCGCCGGCTGGATAATCGCAGCTACAGCGGCGGGGCTTTGACCACCACGGAAGAATCGATATCGGCGATCTTCGGCCGTCCGCATTTCGCCATGGTAATTTCTATTTCCTCGCGAAGGATATCCAAGACACGAATCACGCCTTTTTCGCCGTCGACCGCCAGCCCCCAAAAAAGCGGTCGTCCAATGAAAACGGCTTTGGCGCCCAACGCCAGCGCCTTGACGACGTCTGCGCCGCGGCGGATACCGCCGTCGAGATAGATCTCCATCCTTCCTTTCGCCGCGTCGACCACTTCGGCAAGAACTTCAACTGTCGCGAGTGTGTTGTCCAGATGCCGCCCGCCATGATTCGAAACGATCACCGCGTCTGCGCCGACCTCAGCGCATAACTCCACGTCCTCTCCGGTCATGATGCCTTTGGCGACAACGGGAAGAGCGGCTGCGGATTTGATCCATTCCAAATCTTTCCATGTGGCGGCAGGATCGGAGCCCTCGCCGGCGCGCCCGGCAGGGCGCGGTGTTGCGGCGCCGGTTTTTGGATAATTAACTCCGCGAGTTCGTCGGTAGTTGTTGCGAATGTTGCGCTCCCGTTTGGGCGGCCATTGCGAATCGAGAGTGACGACGACGGCTTCATAGCCATTGTCTTTGGCGCGCTCGAGCCATTCTTTTGTCATTTGCTTGTCCCGGAATGGATACATCTGTACCCATAGATGGCCGCTCGCTGATCTTGCCAGATCTTCAAAGGACGTATTGGAATTGGCACTTACGGCGAGCACAGTGCCGCAGGCTGCCGCGGCGCGATAGGTCGCCAATTCCCCTTCCGGATGTGCCCGTTTATGGCCGCCGCAAGGCGCGATCAATACCGGCAATTTCACCTTTGTGCCAAGCACGGTCGTTGAGAGATCCGGCGCGCTCACGTCGCGCAGCACGCGCGGGCGCAACGCCCACGACGCGTAGGCCCGGCGGTTGCGATCGACGCTGATCTCATCGGTCGCGCCGCCGGCGATGTAGTCGTATTCCTCCTTCGGCAACCGCTCCCTGGCGAGATCTTCAAATTCAAAAAGATTGATGGGCTGCGGAGTCGTGGTCATTACATCCTCCGGAAAAAATCGGAATCGGTTTAAAGCATTCCTATGTTCAAGTCGTTCAAATCGTTCGACGCCTACGCCGCGTCATCGTCTACCACGCTTCATGGGATCATTTCTTCCAGCAGGCGAAAAAGTCGCTATGAAAGCGGTTCGGGCGGAGGAAATAAAGGCAGTGGGAGAGGTTGTTGCTCAGATAGTCGTTTTCCGTATCGGTCAGATATTTGCTGCGAATTTTTCCGGTCTTCACGAAGCGGTCAATCATGGCATAAGTCGAGTTCTTGCCGTCCGGTTCGACTCCGTATCCCGGGTAGAGTTCTGGAAACGAGGTATGAATGTCTTCGATGATATAGAGACCGCCGCTGTTGAGCGCCGCAAACAATATGCCAAAACTGATTTGCTGCTGTTCCATTCTGTGTCCGCCATCATCCAAGATGACTTCGAAAGCACTGCCGGCAGCGGCGATCAAGCTCGCGAGATCTTCCCGTTTTCCTTGGTCGGCCACCAGGGTTTTTATCCTCTGCGTGTCATATTGAGTCTTACTTACGATATCGACACCGAAAATCTGGGCGGAGGGGAAATAGGCCTCCCATAGTCTTACCGAATCACCGTGGAGCACGCCGATTTCCAGAAGGCGCAGCTTCCGGTTCCTGAGGGGACTGAAAAAAGATTCGTATATTTCGACATAGTTGTGATGGTAGGGGCACTTGTCGGTAGGGTATCGTTTGCATAACTCTACCAGCGTCTCGCGGGGTCGATTTGGAACTCTCGCCGACGGACGAGAATCACAACCGACGAAGCAGATGATGAAAGCAACAAAAAGGATTTGCTTGGCTACGGTTCCTATCAAAGTTCGTATCTTCTGCAAATTTTCATCACGGCGGTCAGCTTAATATGGAAGCGTTGAAAGTCGACAAGCGCTCGCCCGTTACCGATACAATTGCCGGATATAGCCGCTATCGTCAACCTCCTTGACGTAATGGAGATCCCACAGCGCAAGCGTGTTGTATTCTTTGATCTCGGGATCACGCTTCACGGCAAGGGCGAAAACGTTCTGAATTGCGTCGATGGACGGACAGGGTGCGATTTCCAGTGAGGCCGCTTGATTTTCGTAGAAGCAGTCCCACTCCTCGGCGTCGCGCATCTTGAGCAACTCGGTGCAATGAGTTTGCAGGATTTTGAGTGTGTCGGCTTTATTGGTTTTGAAGAAATGAACGCCATTGATCAACGCCATGATCAGCGCACGCGCTTCGTCCTCGTGATTCTTGACGTAGGTTGGTCGTCGTCGTAAGAGTCACGCTATCGAGTATCGGCAAAAAAGTTTGTCAGTTTCTTAAGGGAAATAACCGTTCCAACCGTTCCAGTGGTTCCAGTCGTTCAATTGTTTTGGATGGCGATTTGAACGGCTTAAACTTTTCGAACTCTTCAATAGCAGAAAAGGAAGTTATGGCCAAGAAAATTCAAATCTACTACCGCGCGCCGAGCAACGTGCCGGTCGAAAGTGATGGAGCAGCGCGCTTTGTGGAGAAACACGGCCCCTGCGGTGGAAATGGGATCACTCGAAGGGCAGCGCAAGCGCCATGGCGATGACGCCCCCGTGACGATCCAGTTCCGATCAGTGTCGTTGAAATATTTTCGACCCCTTCTTCGGCAAGTTTCCGAGATTAAGATAAGATTGGTCGAGATCCGTGGGCATGCTCACGGAGCCGTAGCCGCCCGCGTAAATTCTCAAGCCTTCTCCGGAAACGAATCCAGTTTACGAACAAATGCGCGGCTTGGGATTGGACGCTCGAAAGGGAATCTTTTGGTCGCTGCGCCTGAGCACGCTGCCGAGCAACCCATTAACGAGGCAAATCTTTGGGCGGATCCTTTTTCGCTTCCTTGTCGTTGGCATCATCCTCTTCCGTTTCAGCGCCGGTTACGCCCTTTTTGAAGTCGCGGATCGCCTTGCCGAGTCCGCTGCCGATCTGGGGTAGCTTGCTCGGACCGAATATGACCAGAGCGATCACCAAAATCACCATCAGTTCCGGCACGCCAAGTCCAAACATGAAACCTCCTAACTCTTCCGTCTCATGGCGAAGAATACCGCGTTATCGCCGCGTTGCACAAGCAGCAAGATCCGATCGCCGCGCCGTCCCTGGCGCGTTGCGCGCTCAAATTCTTTCACATTGCTGACCGCCCTCTGATTCACTTCGCGGATGACATCCGCCGGTTCGATCCCGACTTGATCCGCCGGGCCACCCGCCTGAACTTCGATCACTAACACACCCTTCGCGGAGCTCAACCCCAGCCGGCGCACGGTTTCCGGCGTGATTCTCTCGACTCGTAGTCCCAACTCTGGATCGCGCGCTTCGATCTGCTCGTTCGGATCACTGTCGTCGGGAAGTTCGCCGATCTTTACCGCGATGGTTTGCTCCTTCTTGTCGCGCACAATCTTTAAGACAATCCGCTGGCCGGGCGGCGTGTCAGCTATGATGCTCGGAAAAACGGCGCTTCGCGGCACCGGTTTGCCGTTGAACTCAACAATGAGATCGCCGGCTTTTAGGCCGGCTTCGGCAGCCGGGCTAGGATTGGTGACATCCGTCACGACCGCGGTTTCGCGGTGATTTGGTTTGAGGGCAAGCGCCGCCATCATCGTCGGTTGAAGATCCTGGGCGCGCACGCCGAGCCAGCCGCGCACGACACGACCGTTCTTGCGCAGCTGGTCCACCACCTTTCGCGCCAAATTGATTGGAATGGCGAAACCGATACCGACATTGCCGCCCGACTGGCTGAATATTGCGCTATTGACGCCGACGACTTCACCCATAGCGTTGATCAGCGGTCCGCCACTATTACCTGGATTGATCGAGGCATCGGTCTGAATGAAGTTATCGTAGGGTCCGGCGCCGATGGTCCGTCCCTTGGCGCTGACAATCCCCGCAGTGACCGTATGCTCCAGCCCGAACGGATTTCCGATTGCCATGACCCAGTCGCCGACATCCAACTGGCTCGCTGTGCCGAGCTTGGCAAAGCGCAGCTTCAGACCGGTTTTTCGAATCTTGATCAAAGCCAAATCCGTGCGGGCATCCTTACCGATCAAACGCGCTTCGTGCTCGCTGTGATCCGAGAGTTTTACCTTGATCACATCCGCGTTCCGCACTAGATGATAGTTTGTTAAGATCTCTCCATCTTCGCTGATGACAATACCCGAGCCGAGACTGCGCTGGTTGGTTTCCCGTGGCGCAGCTTCGCCGAAGAACCGGTTAAGAAAATCTTCGATCGGATCATTCGCACCAGAGCGCATCGAACGCTGTGATGTCGTGGAGATATTCGCCACGACTGGCATGGTTTTCTTGGCAACGGCGGCAAATGAAGGCGGCCGCCCACCTTCGATGGCGTTGAAACTGGCCGCTTCAGATCGCGTGTTTGCGAGCGACGCAACCATGAGCAGGATCGCCGCCACTGTTCGGCCCCGCGTTAAGTTCGTTTTTTGACGGTAAGGCATCGTCGTTTTCACAATTCTTTAAGCCTCGTTTCGACTGGCTCCTACACTAGCAAATTATGGTTCCGGATTTAACTCTGCCCCGAACGGCCCAGACGTTTGCAAACACGCCGGTCTGTAGTATGGGAAAAAGGATGTCTTCCGCTCGGAAACAAAAATGAAGCCGGCACCGATTGATTACGATACCGTGCGCGAGATGCTGCGCACGGCTACGCCCGACCGAATCTTGCGGTTCATCGGCAAGAGCCATCCGGCCGACATCGCTCTGCTGTTCAAGGGACTCGAAAGCGGCGAAGTGCGCCAGCTCTTCGATATCCTGTTCACTGGGCGCCGCGCCGACAAGACTCTTAAGGAGCTCCCGGCTGATCTTTTGCCGGATATTCTGGAGTTGATCGACGACGAGAAAATCGGCCGTTTGATCGTTCGCGCCGATCCGGACGACGCCGTCTCGTTTGTCGACGCATTACCCGACGAGCGGCGCGAAAGAATCATGGCCCTCCTCGATCCCGAGCGCCAGGCGGCCGTCCGCGAAATCATTAATTACCCCGAAGGCACGGTCGGCAGACTCATGACGACCGAGTTCATGGCGCTCCTTCCCGACACGACCGCCCAGGGCGCCATCGACAAGATCCGCGAGCGCGGCGAGCTGGAAAGTTTTTTCTACTTATACGTCGTGGATGGCGATGGCAAGCTCGTCGGCGTCGTGCCGATCCGCAATTTGGTGATCGCGCCGCGCGACCGGACGCTCAAGGAAATGATGATCGCCGATCCGGTCAAAGCCAACGTCTTTATGGACCAGGAAGAAGCGGCCCGGCTGGTGTCTCGTTATGAGCTTCTCGCGCTGCCGATCGTCGATGAGGCCGGCCGTCTCGAAGGCATCATTACCGTCGACGACGTCATCGACATCATCAACCAGGAAACCACCGAGGACATGTACCGAATGGTCGGCTTGGCCGAGGAAGACCGCGTCTTTACGCCGGTTTCGCGCTCGGTCAAGATGCGACTCCCCTGGACGTTTTTGAATCTTTTAACGGCCATGCTCGCGGCCTCGGTAGTCGGCCTGTTCGAAGGCACCTTGCACGAGATCGTCGCGCTGGTGACTTTCATGCCCGTGGTCGCGGGGGTCGGCGGCAACGGCGCGACTCAAACCGCGACGGTCATCATTCGCGCGATTGCGCTTGGTGAGTTGGAATTTGCCTCGGCCTGGAAAGCGATCGTTAAACAGGTTTCGGTAAACGTTTGCATCGCCCTGGCAGCAGGGGGCCTGATCGCCCTGGCGGCGATCTTATGGAAGGGCAACCCTTATCTCGGCATCGTGCTGGCCATCGCCCTCATTCTCAACCTCGGCTTGATGGCTGGAATCGCCGGCGCGGTTATCCCTTTATTGCTTAAGGCGCTCGGCTTCGATCCGGCGCTCGGTTCCGGCATTATCGTCACCGGATTGACCGACGCATTCGGCTTTCTGTCTTTTCTCGGACTGGCAACCTTGTTTCGCCATTATCTAGTCTAGCGCGCTCTTTGCAGCGCGTCAGCCCGGGGCATTTGCTGAAACAGGAAGAGCAGCCCGCCGAGCAAGCTATCCAACGCCACAATCAAGAACAACAAAATCCCGAAAGCGGCACCCTGCTCCGTGCCGATGCCGATCACCGCCAAAAGAAAAATGTAACCGCCTTCGCGCAGCCCAAGCCCGTTAAAGCTGATCGGAATTGCCGAAAACGTTCCGACCAGCGGATAGATAATCAGGCAAAAGGAAAACGGCACTTCCAAACCCAGCGCGCGCCCCATGACCGTATGCATCCATGCCTGAACCAGATGAACCGTTAGCGAAAGCAAAGCCGCCGTCAACAATGCGCGCCAACACAGCCGATAGCTTCTCATGGCGAGGCGCAATTTAACCGCGAGTTGATGGCCGTTTTCGGGTAAAAATCGCTTCAAAACAGGCGTGAGCAATGCGCCGAGCAGCAGCCCCAGAGCCAGCAAAAAAGTTGCCGTGCGGACGGCCTGAGGCACGGCGTAGTTCGGAAACAACAAAAGTCCTAAGGCACCGAGCCAAACCAACACCACCATCCCGATGGCGCGATCCATCAACACTGACAGGGCGGCGTGAACCGTGGTCACGGCGCGCCCTTTGGCGTGGGCTTCCTCGTCCTTCACGAGGTAGTAAACCCGGGTTACATCGCCGCCGACCGTGCTCGGCGCGAACAGATTGAAGAACATGCCGATTAAATAATATTGGACTAGATCTTTAAACGGCGTCTCGATGCCGAGCGGCCTCGCCAAGGTCGTCCAACGAAACGCGCTAATCCCCTGGGTGACCAAGTAGACCGCGAGCGCCAGGGCGATATAAGAGAAGTTCGCCGACAGGAAAGTTTCCAAGAAACGCTCGATGTGAATGCGCGAGAGCAAATAACCGATGAGCCCCGCGCTGACGAGAAGCTTCAGAAGAAAAATGATGATGGGTTTTAGTTTTTTCATTCTTCGAGCGGCGGTTCGACGAGCGCTTGTTTTTCATCTTTGCCCGGCCGATCCACCAGGACTTTGCGGCCGACCACCTTGAGGCGGCTTTCGGCGTAGAGTTGAATGGCGTGCGGATAAATCCGGTGTTCCTGCTCGAGAATTCTGGCCGCCAGGGTTTCGCCTGTGTCGTCGGCAAAAACCGGCACGACCGCCTGGATGATGATCGGCCCTTCGTCGCATTCCTCATTGACGAAGTGGACGGTACAGCCGGAGAAACGAACGCCGTGATCGACCGCCCTTTGCTGCACGCGCAGGCCCGGAAACGACGGCAACAGCGCCGGGTGAATGTTCATAATCCGGTTGGAATACGCCTTGATGAATGCGGGCGAAAGCAAGCGCATGAATCCGGCGAGCACGACGAGTTCCACGCCGCGGGCCTGTAGCACAGCGATGACGGCTCGATCGTAGTCTTCACGGCTGCAAAAACTTCGATGGTTGAGAACTTCGACGGCAATGCCGTGGTTGCGCGCACGCACCAAACCGTAGGCATCGGCCTGGTTGCTCAGCACCACTTCGATCTTGGCGTCGAGCTTTCCTGCTTCGATAGCGTCGATGATCGCCTGCAAATTCGTGCCGCTGCCGGATATGAGAACGCCGATGGAAACCTGCCGTGCCATACTCTCTCTCAAGAGCTGAAGCGGGCCGCCCGCGCACCCCTGCGAATTTCGCCGATCACGAAAGCTGGTTCGCCCATTCTTCCAAGGTTTCGGCGCACGCTGTCGGCGCACTTGCGGCCGACCACCAGAATCAAACCCAAACCGTTATTGAACGTGCGGTCCATTTCACCTTGACCAATGCGGCCGATCTTTTGAATCAGATCGAAAACCGGCGGCACCGGCCAGCTGCCGCGCTCGATCACGGCGCGACAGCCTTTGGGCAACACCCGCGGTAGATTGCCAATAATCCCTCCTCCGGTGATGTGCGCCACGCCTTTGATGGCAAAGCGAGCGAACAGGGGAAGAATGATTTTTGCGTAGATACGCGTCGGTTGCAGCAATTCTTCGCCGAGCGACCGCTTCAACTCTGGAATCCTTTGGTGGATTTTCAACCGGCCCCTCTCCAGCAGAACCTTGCGAGCGAGTGAATAGCCATTGCTGTGCAGCCCGCTGGACGGAAGGCCGACCAGGACATCGCCCGGCACGATCGCCGCAGGATCGACCATTTTCTCTTTTTCCAAAACGCCGACGACAAACCCGGCCAGATCGTACTCGCCCCTGGCAAAATCACCGGGATGTTCGGCGGTCTCGCCGCCGATCAATACGCAACCCGCCTGGCGGCAGCCGGTCGCGATACCCCGAACCACGGCTTCGGCGATTTTGATGTCGAGTTTCCCGCACGCAAAGTAGTCCAGGAAAAAAAGCGGCTCGGCGCCTTGAGTCAGGATATCGTTGACGCTCATGGCGACGAGGTCGATACCGACAGTATTGTGAACGCCCGTCAGAAAAGCAACCTTAAGTTTCGTACCGACGCCGTCGGTGGATGAAACCAAAATGGGGTGTCGATAGCCGCGGCGTTTCAAATCGAACAGGGCGCTGAAGCCGCCGACACCGGCGAGCACCCCGGGAATTCGTGTTCGTCTCGCAACCGGGGCAATGCGGCGCACCAACTCCTCACCAGCTGCGATGCTGACGCCGGCCTTTGCATAGGTCAGTCCTGGAGCCATTTGCGACGTTAAGGTATGAGGGGAGCCGGTTTGGATTTCGGCCTATTATAGCCGACTGCCGCGCCAATTTCACATTGTCGAGCCGCCGCTCAAAACCGAACTGCCGCTGCTATCGGCGAGCAAGGCGCGAATTCGCAAGGTGTATTCGCCGAAATCCGCCGCGCTCATCATCTCCAGAGTGCGCGGGCGCGGCAAGTCGACGGCGATCTTTTCCAAAAGCCGGCCTGGCCGCGCGGACATGACGAACACGAGATCGGAAAGAAACACCGCTTCTTGAATGCTGTGGGTGACGAACAGTACGGTTTTCTTGCGCTCTTCCCAGATGCGCAAGAGCTCCAAGTCCATCTCATCGCGCGTCATCGCGTCGAGCGCGCCGAACGGTTCGTCCATCAACAGCAGTTGTGGATCGGTGACCAAGGCGCGGCAGAGCGAGGCGCGCTGCTGCATCCCGCCGGAAAGCTCGTGCGGGTACATCTCTTCGAAGCCTTCAAGCCCGACCAGTTTGATCAGCGCCCGTGCCTTTTCCATATGGCTCGGCAAATCCAATTTGGCGAACTCCACCGGCAGCAGGATATTACCGAGTACGGAGCGCCATTTAAGCAACACCGGCGCTTGAAAGACCATGCCGACGTTTTCTAGCGGACCGACGATTGAGTTGCCGTTGACCGCAGCCTTTCCGGAAGATGCCGGCAGCAGGCCGGAGATGATTTTGAGAAGCGTACTTTTACCGCAGCCGCTCGGGCCGACGATCGAAACGAAGTTTCCTTCCTGGACCGCGAACGAGACGCTCTCGAGCGCCGTCACGGTCTTGGTGCCGCTGGTAAAAACCTTTCCGACCTGGTCGACGGCAATCAGCGGCGGCACGAAGCTTCTCTGGCGCGCGATCGATCAACGCTTGGTAAATTGATTGGTATAAACTTCTTTGGTCGTAACTTTGCGCCCGATGTCGAAAAACTCGTTGGTCACGCGCACGGTCTTCTCCATGATGTCCGGTTTCATGTAACCCAAGCCGATCTGGATCGACTCCGGCGGTAAAAACACCTCGTTCAACGCGTTCCTGAGCTGCAAGGAGGTCAAAGACGGATTGAGCTCGGGTTTCTGCTTGAGCAGAATCTTGAGCGAGTCCTCCTGGTGATCGCGACTGTAACGCAGTCCTTCCATGGTCCCTTCGACGTACGCGCGCACAAGCTGCGGGCGCTTTTTTACGTCTTCTTCATTGACGATCAAGCCGCTGCCGTAGATATCGAGCCCGGTATCTTTCATGAATACGCGCTCGAGCTTGACGCCGACCTTGGACGCCGCCAGCTCGGCCACTTCGTCGTTGGAAGCCCGGAACATCACGATGAAATCGGCCTTCTTGGTGACCAGCGCCGCCGGCTGAATCGGCGCGGCGGTCTCCTGGATCTTGATCGCTTTGAAATTGATCTTGTTGATGCGGCAATACGCCGGCATCAAGAACCACTGCGCTTGCCCGGGGCTGATCGCCCACGACTTGCCTTCGAGATCTTTGATGCCCTTGATCACTCCCTCGTCACGCCAGACGATCGTCGTCGCGATATAACCGAGCTGTCCTACCGCTTGCACCGACGTGCCGCGCGATCTGGCGACGATCGCCGTGGCGATATCGGCAAAACCAAAATCGGCGCCGCCCGAGGCGATGGCACGCACCGTGTCGGCCGAGCCTTTGCCGGCAAGGATGGTGGCATTCAAACCGCGCTTGGCGTAAAACCCTTTTTCCAGGGCGACGAACCAAGGGGCGTGTTTGCCGCCGATGATAAAATCCAGTTGGATCGTGCCCGCCATAGGTTCAGCGGCCCGCGTCTGCGGGGCGATAAGGCTTACCAGCAATAGCCACAACATTGCTGCGCCGAGCCGTCCGATGATTCGCCGGTTGTCAATGCTCATTGCATCCTCCACTTTCAAGCAATCAAAATGATCCTTCGACCTGGCGCACGCCAGCGCTCCAGGGAGCCAATTTGCGCTGCACGATTTCCGCCAACCAGAACAAGCCCAAGGACAACACGGCCAAGATCAGCAGGATCACCAGCGCAAAGGCCGTGTCGAGGCTGTAGTTGGCCTGCAGCACCAGGTACCCGAGTCCCTCGTTGGCGGCAACGAACTCGGCGACGATGGCACCGGTGACAGAAAGCACAATAGCGACTTTGATGCCGGCAAACATGTATGGCAGCGAGTTCGGCAGGCGAATTTTTTTGAATACGTCGGTCTCCGAAGCGCGATTGACGCGCGCCAGTTCGAGCAGCTCCGGCTCGACCTCCTTGAGGCCGACCACGGTATTTACGACAATCGGGAAAAACGCTACGAGAAAGGCGATGGCGATCTTCGAGACTAAGCCGTAGCCCACCCAAATGACCATCAGCGGCGCAAAAGCGCTCTTCGGCATCGCGTAAAGAATCACGATCAGCGGATAAACCGTGTTTTGCAGGTGACGAGAGTAAACCACGGCGATGGCGAAGCCGACGCCGAGCAGGAGCGACAACGAAAACCCGCCAAAGGCTTCGATGAAGGTGATCATCGAATGATTGCCAAGGATCGGCATCTTCTGAATGAAACTTGTCCATAGATCGCGCGGCGGCGGTAAGATAAAAACCGGGACTTTGATTACCTCGACAAGGATTTCCCAGAGCACCAAGAGTACGATGAAGAAAAGAACCGGCTCGGCGATATTTTTCCAGGTTGATTTCACGGCCCCACTCCGCGCCGACGTTATTGGAAAGCGCCGGTTGTGTCAAGAAAGTGAGCTGATTCCCGTGCCGTCAAACCGAAAAAGCATTTCAGTTCTCCGAAGCAGGTGACCCGTTTCATCAGGCTCAAGGTTCTTGATGCTCGGGTTTGATCTGGCTGTTTTCGAGGAGCATATCGCGCTTGCGCCGAATCATTTCGCGCTCGTGATGGAGGAACCGCTCGACCGCCCGGCGTAAGTTGCCGTCGACGAAGTAGTGCACGCTGGTGGTGTGCTGCGGGTCCAGACCGCGTAGCTGCTTGAAGCTGCCGCCGGCGCCGGCTTCGAAGCGCGACAGACCCATACAAATCGAATGCTCGATGGCGGAATAATAACAAACATTGAAATGCAGAAACGGATGCTCCTCGAAGGCACCCCAGTAGCGGCCATACATGGCGGTCTCATCGCGCACATTGAACGTGCCGGCGATGATCTTGCCGCTGCGTTCGGCGAGCATGAGACAGAGATTGCCCGCGAAGCGTCTTTGCAGCTCGTCAAAAAAGCGCTGTGACAAATACTGCCGGCCATAATACAGCCGATCGACATGGTCTTTGTACAAACGGAACATGGTGCGCAGATGCTTCGGCGTCAACTCCTCGCCTTCATAGGCGCGAATCGTGATCCCGCGCTGCTCCATCTCGCGCCGCTCGCGCTTGATCTTGTTGCGCCGGTCGCTGCGAAAGCTGCCGAGATAGTCGTCGAAGGAATTAAAGCTGCGGTTTTGCCAGTGAAACTGAATTCCCACGCGCGGGAAAAAACCGATTTGTTCGAGCGCCTCGAGCTCGTCGGCCAGACAAAAATTAACGTGCACCGATGAGATCTTATTGTCCTTGGCGATCTTAACCAGCGCTTGTCCAAGCAACCGAACCAGCGGCGCGCGCTCCTCGCCGGCAGCAGTGAGAAACCGACGGCCGGTGACGGGTGTGAAGGGAATGCCGACCAGCATCTTGGGGTAGTATTGAATTCCCACCCGCTGAGCGGCGTCGGCCCATTCATAATCGAACACAAACTCTCCCATGCTATGAAGCTTCAAGTACATCGGACAGGCAGCGACGAGTTGGCCGGCTTTTTCAGCGACCACGTGGTGCGGCAACCAGCCGGTTTGATCACTGACGCAGCCCGCTTGCTCCAGGCTGTCGAGCCAATCCCATTTCATGAACGGCGTTGCGCCATCTGCCAAAGCGTCCCATTGTTCGCGCGCAAGCTCTGCAACTTTCCGTACAATTCTTAGGGTCACTTCGCTGGCCATCGGCACGAATCCTATCACGAGTGTGGAGTGCATTAAACTTTTGGCGAGAGATACTAAGGAGTTCGTTAGTTAGTAGACATAATGGGACGAAGGGGCGAGTCGTGGAAAGCGCAGGCACCAGGACTCAAATTTCGATTTCTCACCCACGCCCAAAATTAAGCACTCGGGGCGTGGCTCGGTGGTGGCCGATGACGCACAGACGCTTTGCCTGGGCTTGGAGCGAGTCGTCCCTTCGTGTCCAACAAACCCGTTGTCGAGGTACTTATGAACTCCTTAATAACTCGCGAGCACGCGGCGCCACAGCCCCAGAAAACTCCAGCCTGGCGACCCCGCTCTTGACAATGCTCCCCTGCGACCTTATTCAGTACCGTACGAGTTCCTATGGTCATCTATAATCTCGTCTGTAAGAAAAACCACAGCTTCGAGGGCTGGTTTCCCAGCTTCGAGGACTTCCAGAAACAGGCGGATAAGAAGCTGATTTCTTGCCCGACCTGCGGCTCGACCAAAGTCGAGAAAGTCCCGCATGCCTGCGCCGTGCACGTAAAGAAGGACCAAGCGGCGCCCCCGGCAAAAAAGTCGCCCGCGCAGACTCCGACGCCGCAACTGTCGCCGGCAGAGTTTAAGGAGATGCTTGTGCGCGTGCATCATTACGTTAAACAAAACTTTGAAGACGTGGGCGCGCGCTTTGCCGAAGAGGCCAAACAAATCCATAAAGGCGCGGCTGAAAACCGCCCGATCCATGGCACGGCCACGGTGAAAGAAAGCAAAGAGCTCGCCGAGGAGGGCGTGCCGTTCATCGCGCTTCCTAAGCCGGAACTCGATAGCTAACCTGCCTTTCGCTACTTCGCGAAATCCTCAAGCCGGCCGTCATCGGCGTTTTTGTTTTTCGCCACTCTTGCAATTGACCCGCTACGAAATAGAATTGTCGGCGCATCCCACGCGGAGACCGTATGCTGCTGATCAACAACCAGACGGTAGAAAAGATTCTCGACATCAAGGGTTGCATGGAAGCGCTGGAAACCGGATACCGCGATCTCATCGATCAGCGCGCCGTCTATCGCGGCCGCTATGATCTGTTCGTTCCCAACGACGATCCCAAGCTCATGTACCGGTGGGGCACCATGGAAGGGGCCTCGCGTTCCTTCGAGACCTTCGCCATCCGGATGAAATCGGACATGCTCGAATGGCCCGAGGGAAAGACGGTTGAAAAATACTGCGTCGAGCCGGGAACGTTTTGCGGCTTTGTCATGGTTTTCTCGACCCGCAACGGTGAGCCGCTGGCAATCATCAACGACGGCATCCTCCAGCATATGCGCGTTGGCGGCTGCGCCGGTCTCGGTGCGAAATACCTGTCGCGTGAAGATTCCAGCACCATCGGCATCTACGGCTCAGGCGGTATGGCGCGCACATACTTGCTCGCATTCAATCAAGTGAGAAGCATTGACCAAGTAAAAGTCTTTAGCCCAAACAGAACCAATCGCGAAGCTTACGCGAAGGAAATGAGCCAAAAGCTCGGAATAAAAACAACGCCGGTGGAACGGCCCGAAGATGTGATGCGAGGATCGGATATCGTTGCCACTTGCACCGATTCCATTCAAGTCGTTGTCGATGACCCAGCTTGGGTCGAGCCGGGCATGCATCTCACGTGCGTGAAAGCGAACGAGTGGAATCCCGAGATCGTCGACAACGCCGATCTGGTCATCAAAATGGGCCGGCCGACGCTCAACTTGGACGTCGGCCAAACACGCATCGGCGGCGAAGCCGCGGTGGTCGCCGGCAACGCCGAGGAAATCAAACGCATCGCCAATCCCAAAGTCGACATTTTCTCGACCGATTTTCCGGTGCTGACGGACATTATGGCGGGCAAACTGAAGGGTCGCACGGAGCGAAACCAAGTGACGTTCTTCGCCAACAGCGGCACCCAGGGACTGCAATTCGCCTCCACCGCGGGTTACGTGGTGCGCGAAGCGAAACGCCGCGGCCTAGGCCAGGAAATCCCGACAAGCTGGTTTCTGCAGGATATTAGAGATTAACAGCTTGCCAAAAAAGACACGCCTTCGGTGCTAAACGGAAGGTTGGATTATGGCTCAAATTCCTGTCTTCACCACCGAACAAGCGATCGACGGCTTGCGGCAAGCCATCCACGGCAAGGCCGTGAATTTCTACGCCATGTACTCCAGTATTCTAGGCGGCATCGTCACCGATCCCGCGCTCATGGTGGTGCCCCTCGACGATCACATGGTGCACCGGGGCCACGCCGTCTTTGACACCGCAACACTCACGCATGGAATGCTTTACCAACTCGATGCGCATCTGGATCGTTTGATCAAATCAGCCGAAGGAGCACGGCTCCCGTTGCCGTTTCCTCGGCAGCAATTGCGCCAAATCATTCTTGAGACCGCGGCCGCGAGCCAACGGCGCGACGGATCCGTGCGCTACTGGCTATCCGCTGGTCCGGGCGGCTATGGCCTCGGTCCGGCGGAGTGCATCGGCAGCAGTTTCTACGTGATCGTATTCAAGCAGGAAGCTTACCCGCAAAGTTACTATCAAGAGGGGATGAGACTGGTCACCAGCCAAGTGCCGATCAAGCCACCGCTCTTCGCTCGCATAAAATCGACAAATTATTTGCCCAACGTGCTTGTCGTTCTGGAAGCCAAAGAGCGCGACGCCGACAATGGAGTTTTCATCGACCAACGCGGCATGGTCGCGGAAAGCTCAAATATGAACGTGGCCTTCGTGACCCAGGATCGCGTGTTCCGCCATCCGCCATTCGACGCGATCTTAGCGGGCATCACGATTCACCGAGTGCTCGATTTCGCTCAACGTCTGGTTCAACAAGGCGGACTAAACGGCGTCCGCCTCGCCGATATTCCGGTCGAAGAAGCTCGAAACGCGGCGGAAATGATGCTTATTGGCAGCTCGATCAAAGTCGCGCCGGTGGTTGAATGGGACGGACAGAAGATCGGCGACGGCAAACCGGGACCGATTGCGGCAAAGCTGCTGGAAATGTGGAACGAGGATACGCAATCGGCGAATGACCAGCTTGTGGGCGTGCCGTACGAGCAAGAAACCCGGGGCACAGCGTGAACGTTTATGCAGATTAGACAATCCGCACCAACTCCTTAGTTCCCCGTCAATTGAGCAAAGCGTTTTTTCATTAGGTCGACTTGGTTGAGATACCGCTCCAGGCCATGGCTCCCACAACGCTCGCCCTGTATTGTACGAAAGCCACGCGCGGCGAAGGTTTTCCCTCGGTTCAAGCCGCACAGGTGAATCACGGCGGCCAGTTTTTGCTTTTTTTCCAGGCTGACTTTCGCAGTGCGGCGAGCCGCCAGGATAGCGACTACGTTCTGGTGCAGGTACGCGGCCGTCATCTCGGTGGAATGGCTCGGTAGAGTTCGGGTATAGAAGCTATTGAACCAGCAGGAACGCAGGTCATGCCAGGGACCGTCGGTGAGCACCCGATGTTCCCGGATGCAATACTTCCGCGCTTGGGCGAACGTGCCGTCGGTGATTTGAAACATGCCGAGCGCGCTCGAGGGCGGACGATAGATCTCAAAAAGGCTCCACGACCATTGCCAGCGCCAATCGGTTCGGGCGATCGGATTGCCGTCGCTCTCGATTTGAGCCAGCGCGGCGAGAAATTCAGGCGAAACGATGCTTGTCGAATGCTGCTTGAAAAGAGCCCCGTAACTCTGCCAAGTGGACACGGGACTCTTCGAGAAGGAGGTACTGAACGGGGCAAAGATCTCACCCGGCTTGCGGATAACCTGATAGATCAAGTTCAGCGCGAAGAACCCCGCGATCCCAAGAACGCAGCACCCGACGATCGCTCCTGTCCAGTGAAGCTCGGTAAAACTTCTCGATTTTCGCCTGCAATATCGAATGCCGCTATAGACCGTAGCCATGACGTTGACCCAGAACCTTCCGGTCATCTCGGACCAAGGCTGCACGCTACTCATTTAAATGTCAATTAGCAGAATCAATCGTTGCATACAGAAATTAAAACCGGGCGGTGAGGTGGCGGACGGGAACGACAGTGCCGGTTTTCAGAAATCCCGGCCACGTAATCGCCGCTGCGAATTTCAATTCTCCGCGGGTTGAATTCGCCGCAGCTTGCTGCGTAGATTCAACTCACAACGCGCAGGTGAGTTTTTACTCGCGTTTTTACGGTGAATTCGCGCCTGGGCTCGTTGACCTCGCCGGAGTGCGTCATTCCCGCAGGCTTTTAGCGGGAATCCGGGCGAATTCGGGCTCAACCGCTGTCGTTAGTCCAACCTGCCGTCTGCGCAACGGATAGGAAAACGGAGGAACAAATCGATGGCAGAGAAGATACTCGTCGTGCAGGGCGGGAAACTGATTGACGGCACCGGCCGGCCGCCGATCGAAAATTCCGTCATCGTTATTCAGGCAGGCAAGTTCCGAGCCGTCGGCAGGAGCGGCGAAATCGCCATCCCCGCGGATGCGCAGGTGATCGATGTCAAAGGCAAGACCGTGCTGCCGGGTTTCATCGACGGGCATGGCCACTTGGAAGATTTCCACGGAGAGCTTTATCTTCATCTCGGAATTACCACCTGCGCCAATATCGAGCTCTACCAGGACGGGCCGTGGACGCTGGCGCAAAAACAGGGTACCGATCTGGGTAAAATTCGCGGACCGCGGATTTGGATGTCCGGTCGCGCGATCGGGGGCGTAAGCACCGGGCACGACGCCTTTGGCTCGAGAACCGCCCGCGACAACATCATCGTCACAACGCCTAAAGAAGTACGCACGGCGGTGCAGCGCAAAAAGGAACTCGGCTGCGACATTCTCAAGGTCAATGAATTTCTTTCGATGGACTTGGTGAAAATCGCCGTCGACGAGGCTCACCGCCTGAACATGGCCGTCGCCGCCCACAGCTGGGACGTCGTCGGCTCCGCTGACGCAGGCGTTGACGCCATCGAGCATATCTGGTCGGTCGGCTACAGCTCCATTCCCTATACCCCGGCCAGGCGCAAGCTCGCAGCGGACCGGCTCGGCGGCGTGATTGATCAGGAACTCGCCGGCGCTTATTACCAAACCGAAAATTTTGATGGGGTGATCGGCGCGATGGTTGAGCACCAGGTTGCGTGGACCCCGACCATTGCCAAATGGCTGCGACCGCTTTCGCCGAGCGCGCAGCGCTTCAGAGAAAAAGAAAACCAAATCTTGAACGATCCCAATGCCGATCTCCCGGCCGCGGTCCGCACGGTCACTGACAATTCCTATGAAAAGCTGCTCAAGCGATACACGCCCGCGCAGCGCGATCAGGCCAAAATCGGTTACGACAAAGCGAACGAATTCATCCGGCGTTTCGTCCAAGCCGGCGGCACGCTGAAGGAAGGCTCGGATCCGCCCCGCGGCATGGCGGCTTTGCTGATGCATCAGGCCTTGGCGATGGACGTCGAAGCGGGAGTGCCGCCGATGACTGCGATCCAGGCTGCCACACTCAACGTCGCCAGGACTTTCAAGAAAGACAAGGATTACGGTAGCGTCGAGCCTGGCAAAGTCGCAGATCTGTCCATCGTTGAGGGTGATCCGCTTCAAGACATCTGGATGACACAAAACGTCAAAATGGTTGTCATGGACGGACGGGTCATTGATATCGGATTTTCAAAATACAAAAACCCAATCGCTTCATTTTATTCCTACCAAAGCTTGCCGCTGGATTTTCAAATATCGCCGCTCTTTTTAATCGAGGCATCCGGTCCTACGATATTGAAGGTGCGCGGGCAGGGGGGGATGTGGCCATTTCACAGAGTCATGCTGAACAACCAGCCGCTACCAACTAGCTTTGTTTCAAAGGATGAGCTCCAGGCGATCATTTCACCCGAAGCGATCGCAAAGGCGGGCACGTACATTGTCACGCTCAAATGCGAAGGCGAACACTTACCCGAGTCGCATCGCGCCCATCTGGTAGTGGGCTTTAAGCCATAAGAGCGTAATGGGCATCATCATTAACCAGTTCCTGAGAAACAACGGTTACCCTTCGCAAACTTAGCGAGTCTCACGCCTTTGGTGTAGCTTTTGCTTCACACATGAGTCGTTCGACAGCATTGTAACTAACCCGGCACTTGGAAACCGAAATCCGCAAGAGCATATGCGCGTCTTTATCAGCGGCCTGAAAGGAGGCGTTAAGAATATGAAATCCACGGGTGTGAAACGATGGGCTATCGCAGAAGGATACATCCCGGCTGAGAGCCATGGTCCCGAGCCACAGTTCACCAGTCATGAGACCGTTTGCATCTTGAACACAACGGACAATGACGCTCGGGTCACAATCACGATATTCTATTCGGATCGTGAGCCGAGCGGTCCCTACCGTGTCACCGTCCCCGCACGGCGGACGAAGCATGTGCGCTTCAACGATCTGACTGATCCCGAACCGATACCCTTGGCTACGGACTTTGCCAGCTTGATTGAATCAGATGTCCCCATCGTTGTGCAGCACACACGGCTCGATTCACGCCAGGCCGAAAATGCACTGCTGAGCACGATTGCGTACGCGGCAACCGAGTAATGGATACGTAGGTCAGGAGCTAGCGTAGGCCCCAACCGGCTGGCTTTAGAGCTGATCGTTGCTTAAACCAGGTCGCGTATTCGTTTGAAAAACTGGCCGAGCGCGAAGAAAACTGACGATGGTAGCCAGACCCATCTGAATTCGCTTGATAAGGCCTCAACGCCCCGCGCGGAAAGAAACCCGCTGATTCCGATAGGTGAAACTTTTATTGGCCGGTAGCGAAAGAAATAGCGCTTGTTATTGAAGGGCGAGAAAAAACCAACACCCAGCCCCCCATTGGTCAATGCATCCAACATCGGGTGGGATAAGGTGGACAAGAAGAGAAATAAAAAAATGATCAGATGACTACCCTGGCTATTGTGAAAGACGGTCGAGGTCGTGACCGCAGCGAGGGCAACAGCAAAAAATATCGAGTGGGTAAAGCCGCGATGACCGAGCATATCGCCATACTTGATGCCGAGCGAGAAGCCGATTACGTCCAGGTCGGGAATCACCGAGCAAGCCGAGCCGGCAATAAGCAATGACGGCGATGTCGTATCTGCTGGTAGCAACACAGAAAGGGCGATAGGTACAGCCGGGTGCGTGATCACCGTACACATGGGACATATTTGCACTAATGATCGATAGGGCTCAACCCGGCAAAACCTCATGATGGTTCCATCTGCAGTGAACCTTTTTCGAACGACGGATTCTGAGCGCACCGGCCAGCCACAGAAGCACCTGCCAGCGAGCAATCTTGAAAAGCCTTCAGAGCGCGCGGCAAATCCCAAGTCTCAATAGCGGAACAGTCTGTCTCGATTACAAGACAGCGCCTCCTGTAATGGCCGGCGGTCGGACGCCTAAAGCGCACCGACATGAATCTTGCATTAAGGCTTTCTCCGCGCCTCATTGGAGTAAACCAATTGTGGATGCAACTTGTCTGCGCTGAAAGAGAAGCTTATGAATCAGAATTCTTGAGCTGATAAAAACGTTGTCCTAAGGATTGACTCAGTAACCGGATCCGCGTCACCTCAGGAGGTCTCCATGAAAAGCAAGTTGATCCATGAAGCAGAACAGAAAACCTTCGCTTTGGTGTTTGAAAAAGGCGATGAGGTCGTGCAAGAGCTCACACGGTTCGCGAAAGAGCATGATCTCGCCGCGAGCCACTTCACCGCCATCGGCGCATTCAAAAACGCCGTGCTCGGTTTTTTTAATCGAGACAAGAAGGATTACCAAAAGATTCCGATCAGCGAGCAGGTAGAGGTGCTCTCCCTTCTCGGCGACATTGCATTGACTCGGGGAGAGCCGAAGCTCCATGCCCATGTCGTATTGGGCAAAGCGGACGGAATGGCCTGCGGCGGGCATCTTCTCGAAGCTCACGTCTGGCCAACCCTTGAAGTGGTACTGACCGAATCGCCAAAGCACCTGCGCCGCAAACTCGACGAAGAAACCGGACTGGCTTTGATTGATATTTCGGAGTCGGAAAATCGTTGAGCTGTTCGTCAGATTGAGAAACCTTTGGGTTAGTTAAAACCGCGAGCGCTCTGAATGAATTCTCAACGAATAAAGCCCGAAAGCGAACCTCCAAAATCTCAATTCCAAAATCGAGACCTCCCGGCAGGATGGCAGCAGAATCCTTCGAGCTGGTCGCAGCGCTTGCCCATTGCCATCCTTGCGCTGCTTGGGTTTGTGATCGCAAGCTATCTCGCGCTCTATCAATGGGGCGTGTCCTCCACTGTTTGGGAGCCATTTTTCGGCGCGGGCAGCCGGACGATTCTCAATTCCAGTGTTTCGCATCTCTTACCGATTCCCGATGCGGCTCTCGGGGCATTCGGTTATTTCCTCGATGCAGTGACCGCCGTGATCGGCGGACGCGCTCGCTGGCGCACGATGCCCTGGATCGTCATTCTGTTCGGCTTGGCTGTCGGCCCGCTCGGCGCGGCTAGCATTATCCTGGTCATTCTACAGCCAGTCCTCTTTGAGGCCTGGTGTACGTTGTGCCTGGTTTCGGCGTTGATCTCTGTCCTGATGATCGGGCCGGCCGCCGACGAGGTGCTAGCAAGTTTACAGTATCTTAAACGCGAGCGGCTCGAGGGACATTCAACGTGGCGCGTATTTTGGGGCTTGGTGACGAACTGATGTGGGCTCAAGTCATCAATGCTCTGGTCGGTCTCTGGCTCATGGCCGCTCCGGCTGCGCTCGGTTTTAACGGTGCCGCCCGGATCAATCATCTGATCGTGGGGCCGATCGCGGCGACATTTGCCATCATCGCGGTCTGGGAAGTGGTCCGTACGGTAGGGAAGCTCAACGTCGCGCTGGGGATCTGGCTCGTGGTCGCACCCTTGGTGCTCAACCATTGGAGCATGGTTTCGACAATTAATAGTCTGGTGACGGGAATCATCATCATCGCGCTGGCCCTGACCAGCGGCAAAACGAGCGACAAGTTTGCCGGCGGCTGGCGCAGCTTGGTCGACTCACATACAAACTGAGTCTGCGGTTTCGTGAAAAACCTCTGGTCTTTTTTTGGCGGAAGCGCCGGCGGCCTCTCGCCGTCGTTCGCGCAAACCTCCGCGTCAGTCTGCCAGGACTCAGTAAAGAAGTCCTCAGAAACGCTCTTTTTTCGCCCCTCAAATGTGTTTCTCCGGCGCTTGATTGATTCCAGTAAGGTTTAGGTTACTCTGGGGAAAATCACACGCGATCGGAGTGCCAGCCGTATGAACGTAAAAGCCGGTTTCTTTTCAATGGTCTCGCTCTTGGTGCTCGTCTGCAGTCACCAAACGAGTTACGCGGGTGAGCCGACCGAAGCAATTCGCGGCGCGGTCAATCAAGGTGTCGAGATTTTGCAGAACGCCAAGCTCGATAGCCAAAAACAACGAACTCAAGTCATCGACCAATTGCGTCAAATTGTTTACCCGTTGTTCGATTTCAATGAGATGGCCAAGCGCTCGCTCGGAGCAAACTGGCGTCGCGCAAATCCGCAGCAGCAGAAGGAATTTGTTTTGACCTTCACGGCATTGTTGGAAAAGACCTATGCGGATCAAATCGATCTCTACAACGGGCACAAAGTGCTTTACACCGGAGAAAGCATCGATGGTGATTACGCCCAAGTCGATTCCCGAATTATCGACAAGGACGGGCAAACTTATTCCGTCGTTTACCGGCTGCATAAAGTTGATGGGAAATGGAAAATCTACGACGTGATTGCGGAGAATATTAGTTTGGTCAACAACTACCGCTCGCAATTCAATCGCGTGATCGCCAGGTCTTCATTCGACGAACTCTTGAAAACAATGAAAGAAAAAGCGAATTAGAGACAGAAACGTACGGCGGCGAAAAATAGCAAAAGTCTTCCCGAATTTTGCCCCATCCCTATGAATGCGTCACCGGACTCGAACAGAAAGTGAAGGATCCGACTTGACATCTTCAGCGCCTCATCGATTCAGCGCCCGATAAGCGCCACGGAGTCCGGCGGCAACTCTACTTGATCTTCAACGAGCCGAACATCCTGCTCGGAAGCCAAAAGGATTTGCGCATTACGCCCGATGGCCGCCGGCACGCGTTGTGCCGCACCGCCAAGATTACAGGCGATGATCACGGAGCCGCGCGTCACGACGAGCCAACGCGCCGTCTCATCAAAGCTCACCCGGACCCGATCGAGCCGGGTATCTGAAAGAGCGGGAACTTTCCGCCGCAGCGCGATGAGCCGGCGGTGCCAATCCAGCAACTCGGCATGAGGCTCACTGTCCCGTTCGCCCCATATGAGCTTGGAGCGCTCGAAGGTCGCGCGCGCCTGGGGGTCGGGTACGTCTTCGGCGTGCGCACTGAAGGCGGCGAATTCCCGCCGCCGCCCTTCGGTGACGGCGCGGCCCAGGTCGGCGTCTTGATGATCGGTGAAATACAAGAAGGGCGAGCGTGCGCCCCATTCTTCGCCTTGAAACAACATAGGAATAAACGGCCCCGTCAGCACCAGCGCAGCGGCGATCTTAAGACGTCCGACATTCATCAGATGTGCGCTGCGTTCTCCTTTGGCCCGGTTGCCGATTTGATCGTGGTTTTGCAAATAGCCGAGAAACGCGTGGCCGTGTATCGCTGTCGCCGGCTTGCCATGGCGGCGCCGACGAAATGCCGAATAACGGCCATCGTAGACAAACACACGTTGGAGCGCTTTAGCCAAATCGCCCAATGTGCCGAAATCGCCGTAGTAACCATCACGCTCGCCGGTCAAGACCGAATGCAGCGCGTGGTGAAAATCGTCGCTCCATTGCGCCTGGATGCCGTAACCGCCGATCTCCCGGGAGCGCACGATGCGAGGATCGTTTAGATCGCTTTCGGCAATGAGGACCAAATGGCGGCCGCTTTGAGCCTGGAGTCCGGCCACCTCGCACGCGAGCTGCTCAAGGAAATGCGTCGCTGAAGTATCGATGATGGCGTGGACGGCGTCGATACGCAGTCCATCGAAGTGATAGTCGCGCAGCCACATCAAAGCGTTGTCACAGAAAAACCGCCGCACCTGATCGCTCTCCGGCCCGTCGAAATTGATCGCCTGTCCCCAGGGCGTGGCATAGTGGTCGGTGAAATACGGCCCGAAGCGCGCCAGGTAATTTCCCGCCGGCCCCAGATGGTTGTAAACAACGTCGAGAATCACGGCGAGCCCGCGATTGTGGCAGGCATCCACCAGCCGCTTGAGGTCGTCGGGGTCACCATAGGCGTGATGCGGCGCATAAAGATCGGCGCCGTCGTAACCCCAACCCCGGCTGCCGGAAAACTCGGCGACCGGCATCAGTTCGATGTGGGTGATGCCGAGCGCCACTAGATACTCGAGCTTGTCGATGACAGCGGCGAAGGTTCCTTGCGGAGTAAAGGTACCGACGTGAAGCTCGTAAACGACCGCGGCCAAGAGCGGACCGGCTTGCCAGCGCTGATCGCTCCAGGCAAACGATTCGTGGTCGACGAGGCGCGATCGACCATCGATGCCGCGCGGCTGCCAGGGCGAGCGCGGATCCGGCAGCGGTTCGCCGCCGTCGAGCACGAAAGCATAGTCGGCAACGCTCTCGGTCAAAGATACTTCGGCAAACCACCAACCGTGCTCAGCGGCCGTCATGGAATAACAGTTCCCGCCGGCTTCGACTTCGGCGGTTTTCGCATTGGGCGCCCAAACGCGAAACGGTGTCATGAGGCTTCTCCCTGTCGCAGATTGCTGAAGAGTTTTGATTGCAGGCTACTCAAAACGATCTCACAGGCGCGTGACGAAATGGGGGTTGGAGTACCGGAGTATAGGAGCATTGGGGTTCAATCATTACTCCATTACTCCACCAATCCATTACTCCAAACATCTACCTTGTAGCGCGGGCCATTGGGGCGCAACCAAAGCATACGAGTCTTTTTCAGCCGTTTGTTCGTGTTAGCAGGGCCACGGGAAAGTGTTTGAGCAGATGTGTCATGCGGATTTCGCCGCCCTTGAGCTTGTCACCAGTCAGCTCGTTCCGCCAATGGACCGCTGGTATTTCGATCGCCGTATCGCACCAGTCATCAGCCAGTTTCAGATTAAAACGAGGCACGACGGTAATCGACCGCTCGCCGCGCGCAAACGCAATGACGTGAGCGGATTTGGCGCCGCGCGCAAACAGCGCCCGATAGCTATCACCGGGCGCAAAGAAATGTCCTTCATGACGCACTTTCAGAGTCTGGTGAATCACCCAAAGCTTGGGGAGTCCATCGTCGATCCGCCGCCATATTTCCTCCGGCCTCATGGTTTTCAATTCGGCAAGCAACCGCCGTCGTAGATCGTAGTCGACCGGCCGGCGGTTGTCCGGGTCCACCAGGCTCAGGTCCCAAAGCTCTGTGCCTTGATAAAAATCGGCGATGCCGGGCGCTGTGAGTTTGATCAAGGTTTGCCCGAGCGAGTTGATGCGCCCGGGTTCGACGAGAGGTTTAACGAAATTTTGCAGGTCGCCGGTGAATTCTGCATCACTCAGAATCCCTTCGACGAAAGTCCGCAAAGCGTCATCATAATCGGGGTTGGGATCGGTCCAGGACGTATGCGCCTTGGCCTCGCGAGAAGCCTTTTCCATATAGGCGACCATTCGCTCGGTTTCGATCGGCCAGGCGCCGACCAGGGTTTGATACAGCAGGTATTCGGCGTTACGATCGGGCAAGTTTTCGCGGCGGTAGCGGCGGTTCAGCCGTGACCATCGCTCGACGACTTGACGCCAGCGCTCCGGGATCTCGGACAAAAGATTGATACGCGCGCGCACGTCTTCACTGCGTTTGGTATCGTGCGTCGATGACGCCAGCATCGCGCGCGGCCAGCGCGCCTGCGCTTCAGCGCAGCAGGCATGAAATTCATCGACGGATATACCGAACCGGCCGGGGTCACCGCCCACTTCATTGAGCGAGACCAGCCGGTTAAAACAGTAAAAAGCCGTATCTTCGACGCTTTTCGCCATGACCGGGCCGGTGAGCTGCTGGAAACGCATGACCAACTCCGTTTCCAGTTCTCCTCGACTTCGGAGCAGCAGGATATTGCCGAGAAACTCGAGCAAGTCGCTGTCTAGATCCGGCCGATTGACTTTTGCCGCAGCGATAGCGCGGGTGATGATCCGAACATCGTCTTCCGTGACGATCCCAGCCTCGGCACGAACGTAAGTTCGATAGACGGGAAAGCACGCGATGACTTCGCGCAAAGCTTCGTGCAGTTCGTGCCGTGTGTAGTCGCGGTGGCGGCGATGGCGCTCGCAAATGTCGACAAACAGCGCGGTGAGCCGGTTGAGATCGCTTCCCAAGATATCGCGCAAGACAAAATGTTTCTTCTCGCGCACAATCGCAGCGAAATCGGTCGGCTCGCCTGTGAACTCGCCGTAAAAATCGGTCAGAGCCATCTCTGCGGCCGGGTCGAGAAAAAGATTGTTGACCCGATAAATAAACTCGTAGCCGGTGGTTCCGGCTATAGGCCATGACTCAGGAAACCGCTCGCCGGGCTCGAGAATTTTCTCCGCTGTGATCCAAGCGCGTGGACAGGCCGTATGCAGGCGGTTGAAGTACTGTTCAGGATCGCGCAGGCCGTCGGGATGATCGACCCGCACGCCGTCCAGCACCTCTCTTGTAAGCCAATCGAGGATGAGCGCGTGCGTCTGCGCGAACACCTGCTCGTCCTCGGATTGCAAACCGGCCAGTGTATTGATGTCGAAGAAGCGCCGGTAGCCGGATTCGCGACCCGCCGTGCGCCAGAAAGCCAGGCGATAATTCTGGCGCTCGAGTAAAGCATCCAACTGATCGGGATTCGAATTCACTTCCGCTACAGCTTGATCCAGAGCCGCCGCTATTTTCGGCTGCTCTTCACACAGGCGCAGCTGTTGTTCTCGCAGAACTTCTTTATGCCGGTGTCGCTTCCGTACCGCAGCCCAATCCGTTGCCGTTGACGGCGGGAGCTGGCCCAACGCATCCGCGATAAACGCCAGATGGTCCGAATCGCAGCGTTCGGCCGCGCTCGCGATTAGATCGTTTAACGATCGCGGCGAAACCGGAAATACTTGATCATGATACCGGATGATAAACTGTGCCCCTTCACGCTCGAGAGTCAGCTCGGCCCTTTCAACCACCCGCCCGTAATGATCGCCGAGCACGGGAAGAAGAACCATATTGCGTAATTTTGCTTCGGGCGGATCCCAATCGACGTCGAAATAGGCAGCGTAACGACTGGAGGGCCCATTCTCGAGCACGTCCCACCACCAGGGGTTTTCCCTCCCGCCGATCGCCATGTGGTTGGGGACGATGTCGAGCACCTGTTTGAGCCCGTTTTCTTTCAGCGCGGCGCATAAGCGGGCATGACCCTCGGCTCCGCCGAGTTCCTCGTTGACCTTATGCGGGTTAACAACATCGTAACCGTGGGTGCTGCCGGGCGCCGCCTGCAGATATGGCGAGCTATACAGATGGCTGATGCCCAGCTGCGCCAGGTAATCCGTGATCGCCGCTGCATCGGCGAAAGTGAAGCCGGCGTGTAATTGAACGCGGTAGGTAGCGCGCAGCTCAGGCGACACGACGGAGCACCTTTAGAGAGCGTGACTCCACCGGCGTTTCATCTCCGGGCTTGTAGACGTGCTCCTCTTCTTCGGGCAACGGCTTATTCGTATCCAGCACCACCTTCCATTCTTTGCCCCAATCGGCCTTGGGCAGAATGAACGGCAGCGGCTCGTAATGCGCGTTGTACAGTAGGTAGAAGCTGTCATCGACGACCGGCTCGCCGCGCGCATCGGGACCAATGATACCCTCGCCATTGAGAAAAATTCCGATGGCTTTAGCGAAGCCCTCACCCCAATGTTCCTCGGCCATTTCCAGTCCGTCCGGAGTAAACCAGCCGATATCGGTTGCCGTGGCACCGTGAATCGGACGTCCTTGAAACCACTTGCGTCTTCGGAACACGGGGTGATCCTGACGCAATTGAATAAGCCCGCGGGTAAATTCCAAAAGATCTTTATCGGCGGCCCGCCAATCAAACCAGGAAATCTCGTTATCTTGGCAGTAGACGTTGTTGTTGCCTTTTTGAGTCTTCCCGATCTCATCTCCGCCGAGCAGCATCGGTATGCCTTGCGACAAAAACAGGGTCGACAGAAAATTCCGCTTCTGCCGGTTGCGCAACGCAGTCACCGCGGGATCATCGGTGGGTCCTTCCGCGCCGCAATTCCAAGAACGATTATGACTCTCGCCGTCGCGATTGTCTTCGCCGTTCGCCTCGTTGTGTTTGTCGTTGTAGGAAACCAGATCATTGAGCGTGAAGCCATCGTGAGCCGTAATGAAGTTGACGCTCGCATACGGCCGTCTTCCAGTGGCCTCGTAGAGGTCCGAGCTGCCGGTGACACGATAGGCAAATTCGCCGAGCGTCTGATCCTGCCCCCGCCAATAATCGCGCGCGCAGTCACGGTACTTGCCGTTCCACTCGAGCCACAAAGGCGGGAATTTGCCCACCTGGTAGCCGCCTTCGCCGACGTCCCAGGGCTCGGCAATGAGCTTGACCTGGCTGATCACCGGGTCTTGCTGGATGATATCGAAAAACGACGATAGCCGGTCCACGTCGTGCAGTTCGCGCGCCAACGTCGATGCCAGGTCGAAGCGAAAGCCATCGACGTGCATATCAAGGATCCAGTACCGCAGCGAGTCCATGATCAACTGCAGCACGTTGGGATGGCGCATGTTGAGACTGTTGCCGGTTCCCGTGTAGTCCATGTAGTAACGGCGATCGTCGGCCATGAGCCGATAATAAGCGGCATTATCGATGCCTTTGAATGACAGGACCGGCCCCATGTGATTGCCTTCGGCGGTGTGGTTGTAGACCACGTCGAGGATGACTTCGATGCCCGCTTCATGCAGTCCTTTGACCATCTGTTTGAATTCCTGCACCTGCTGGCCGGTTTGATCGCCAGAGGAGTACTCGTTGTGCGGCGTCAAGAAGCCGATGGAGTTGTAACCCCAATAGTTGCGCAGCCCGCGTTCGATCAAATGAGCGTCATGAATAAACTGGTGCACCGGCATGAGCTCGATGACCGTCACGCCTAGGCGGGTGAAATACTCGATGGCCCGCGGGTGCGCGAGGCCGGCATAGCTGCCGCGCAACTCCTCGGGGATCTCCGGGTGTTTGATGGAAAACCCTTTGACGTGGGTTTCATAAACGATCGTCTCGTGCCATGGCCTCCGTGGATGCCGATCATTGCCCCAATCGAAGTAAGGATTAATCACCACCGACTTGGGCATGAACGCGGCGCTGTCCTGTTCGTTGGGCGGCCCCTCAGGATCGTTGAAATGATATGGAAAGACCGCCTCGTTCCATTTTACCTGGCCCTCGATGGCGCGCGCGTACGGATCGAGCAGCAGCTTGGCCGGATGGCAACGCTGGCCTTGCTCCGGCGCCCACTGGCCATGCACGCGAAATCCATAACGCTGCCCGGGGCCGACGTTGGGTAGATAGCCGTGCCAGCAGAAACTGGTAACCTCCGGAAGGTCAACCCGCGTCTCGTTGCCTTGCTCGTCGAAGAGACAGAGTTCGACGCGCTCGGCGGCCTCGGAGAAAAGAGAAAAATTGGTACCGGCGCCGTCGTAGGAGGCGCCCAGAGGGTAGTTATTGCCGGGCCAAACTTTTGCCATTTCACCTAGATTGGCACAATACGTGATTCAATGCGTGGGACGGCAGCGAAAGTTAACGGCCGATCGTCTTGTTTTCTATAACCGAATCAGCCCGTTAGAAAACGCAAAAGAAATGCCATGATATCACCAATGCTCCCCATACAGAATCACCAGCATCAATGTAGATTGAACAGAGCCGATCACAATCTCAGTGTCCTAATAATCCGAAGGAACGGGACGGAATGTGTCCGCTTCCTGAAACAGACACTTTGAATAGTTCGAACCGGTTCCCGGGGCGACACGAAGAAACCCGCCTCCAGGTTGTGAAACAATTGACACCGTGAATTTGTATTTCGAAGCTGTCGGACAGGGCCCGCCGCTGATCATCTTACACGGTCTTCTCGGCTCGGCCGACAACTGGCGCTCGATGAGCCGGCGCCTCGGCGCTCATTACAAAGTTTTCGCCGTAGATCTGCGCAACCACGGTCGATCCCCGCACAGCGAGATTTTTGACTACGATGTCATGGTTGCCGATCTGCGCGAATTCGTCGAGCAACACGCCCTCTCCCGCATCATGCTTCTGGGCCATTCGCTCGGTGGAAAAGTTGCTATGCAGTTCGCTCTCGACCATTCCGACCGCGTCGATAAGCTGGTTATCGTCGATATAGCTCCGAAGCCCTACGAACCTTCTCAGCGCGCTATGTTGGAGGCCCTGCGTTCGTTGGATTTGCCACGCTACAACTCGTTTGGCGAAGCCGATGCCGCTCTGGCGGAAAAAATTACAGATGCGTCT
>Ga0210113_1000026_pt1 | contig 31825 bp, 39 predicted proteins | sample MayberryNW_Catta_5_FD_185523 | JGI IMG/M metagenome (GOLD analysis project Ga0210113, IMG submission 185523) | Wetland microbial communities from San Francisco Bay, California, USA, that impact long-term carbon sequestration -... | ecosystem: Environmental > Aquatic > Marine > Wetlands ...
GGAACCGGACGATGATCTTTCACTTCCCATCGACGATGTCCCCGCCTTATCTACATCGACACCCAGGGCACTGGCGGTTTTCTCATCGACACGCCCGGTGACTTGCAGGTTCTCGGACTTCTGGAACGCACGCAATGCCTGCTGGGTCTTAGGTCCCATGATACCGTCAATCTGGCCGGGGTCATTGCCTTTGTCTTTGAGCGCTTCTTGGATCTCTTTCACTTTGTCTTTTGACAATTGCTGGCCGGCCATCCTTTGACCCGACGCGCTGCCACGCTCACTCTGCACCTCGCTCGACGAACCCGGCGTGCTGCGTTGTTGCCCGCCCATCGGCGAATCGCTGGGTTTTTGCGCTCTCGTCTCACCACTTTTGCCACTGCCCGCTGAACCCGAACCGCTAGGGCCGCCGCTCTGCGACCACGCCTGCGGCGCCATGACAAACACGGCTCCACTCAACAGTAGGCTTGATACCACTTTCTTCTTCATTCGTCCCTCCTTTTATTTTCTCCTAATATTCTTCTCCCTAGTTTAAGGGTGCACCCTAATGAATCCCACCAAAGCAACGCTCATGCCGTGAAATCACCCTTGAGTGAGAATACAAATTGCTTCTTTTAATTCGCGCCTCACCCATCAACTGATCGACTAACCGTCCCGAAACTGGCACCGCATGATGCCAGAGCAACTCAGATTTGAGACGTCGAGCGGCCGGCCTCGAGTTCGCCCACTTTCCGTTATGCAGCGCGCCCGGATTTTCGCCGTCCCGATGATTTGGCGGCCTTGCGGCCGGTCGTGGCCTTGGAGCTTTTAGCCTTCATTTGTGCCGTCAGCTCCTCCTTGCGCTCCGTGAACTCCTCACCGATTTCCGCCAGATCCATCTCGCTCGCTTCGACTTTTGGCAACAGCTCGCCTTCTTCTTCTTCGACGTGATGTTTGATGCACTCGACGAGCTCGGAAAATTTATCTTCCAGCTCCCCGTCGTCCGCGCGCATCTTTTTCAACTCGCTAATGATTTCTTTCGCTTGCTGGTGCTCCTGTTTCGCCTCATCGAGCAGGTCCTCCTCGCCGAGTTGCTTTCTAACGGCGGGGTAAAAGATCTCTTCTTCCAACTTGGCGTGGACCTCTATCTCCTGAATGACCTGGTCTACGATGCGTTTTTTTCCGTCGGCCTTCTTGGTTTGTTCGAACTTGTCAAACAAACCTTCGACCTTCTTGTGGTCGCGTCGGATTAACTGCGTTGCACTGGGCATAATTCTATCCTCCTAATTTTTTACTTCTTTTTTGAACGTTTCTTTTTGCTGCGCTGCTTCATCACCGTTCGGGCCGCAACTTCCTTGGCTCGTTTGCCGTAACGGCCCGACCGCTGAGCCTTTTTTTTGATATGTTCATACTGCCTTTCTTCCTTGGCACTGACGCCGCGCAGACTTTTCTTTCTCGGCATGATTGTCTCCTCCTTCAGAGGACGGGTTTCGAGCAACCTAAAATTGCCCGTTTGAATCCGTCATTTGCACTCGCTAAACAAACGAAAACTGGCGTGCGCCGGGCACCGAATTGGACGCGCTCGGTTGCACATTGATCTTATCGCTAACGATCACACCCGCTTGGGCGCTCTTGGCAAGCTCGACAGCTTTGGCGCGCAACTCCTCAGACGAAACGGTGCCTGAGAGTGTCACTTGGTTCCTTGTCACGTCGGCAATGATCGAAAGATCGGCGGCTCTAAGCTGTTCGTTGCTGTATAGATTTTCTCTCACGGCTTTTTCCAACTCTGAGTTTGCCATCTCGGTGTTGCCGACACCTAGCGGTCGGTTAGCGGGCTTCGCCGCCGTTCCAGAGTCATCGGAGCTACCGCACGCGAGCAGAGCAGTACCGAACGCGCCGAGCGCGAGCATCCCGAGTATGACTTTTCTGGTAAACATGATTCGTCCTGGGCACACTGCAACAATTGCTCGGTCAGTAGGGCAAGAAATATGCCATTATTACTCAACACCCACGGTTCCATTGTCAGCGGCACGCAGTGCAGAGTCTGATCTTCCGGTCGTCCCAAACACGCAACGACCTATGCAGCACCCATTTCAAACTTGGGACGAAGCGGGAGTGCAGAACTGCTTCCTAGATTTGGCGACAATCGACAGCGTTCATTCAATGATTCGGCCGATCAAGCCTGGCGGAACATAGCCGCAAACCCGCGCACCGTTACGACCACGCTGAGCCTTTTGCTCTTTTGCCTCTCTTTTATTGTTTGCATGCGTCGGTAGTCGCGAACCGCGGGTGAGCCACCGTGACAGGGAACTACCCTCAAAACCGACGCTCTAAAGCTCGGCGCAAAAAGTGCTGCAGAAAGATTCTCCCTTTGAGCCGGGATGGTGTCTCTAAATAACGGACTTAGTAATTTAATCATCGCCACCCGCCGCTGCATAACATCTGCCAGCTTTGTTCACGAATATCCGACGAGCTACCGAGTCGATTAAAAGAAATAAACTTTCGGTACAGCCTGGTATAGAGAAGGGGAATGAACCAACGCTACGACCTGGGAATATCAATAGAGGTAACAATCTCCCGAGCCGCGTCTGGACTAACGCGCTGCGCGAACGTGAGCAACCTGACCGCCGCATCCTGCTCGCAGGCGATCTCCACGATCCGGACATAGTGATCTTCTTCGGGGCGGCGCACGATCAGGCCGTTTTTCAACGTGGCGTATTCTTCCGAGGTTTGATCGCAGCTATCCAGCAGGTAATCATAGGTTTCAAGCGACATTTCTAACTTCCGCCTCATCGCAGGACGCTATTTTCATTGTGGCCTCACATGCAATGGGTGATTTGCTGTGTTACCGCTGCGCAAGGTTCCTTCATGTCATGTGACAACATGGCTTTGCAATGCGTCACGACCAGCAGGCGGGCTCGTTCAGTTTCCGTCGTGAGCTACAAAGTTAATAAGGATCCATCGTAAGCGAGAACGCGATTGTCGTAGGATTTCTTCTACTTTTGTCGGCAGAAATTTCGCTGCGGATGAAGGTTTCGAAAACGAATCGGTGAGTTACTTTCGTGGCATAGGCATTGCAGTGACTCAGATAGCCGTAGAGAGCTGAAAGCCTTCGGCAAGAGAGCTGCACAGTGGTGTGCATGGATAGCTTTGGGCATCGGTTAGAGATGACTTATGAGAATCGCACAAGTGGCTCCCTTATACGAACGAGTGCCTCCCCATTTGTATGGCGGAACCGAGCGCATAGTCTCTTACCTCAGCGAAGAATTGGTCCGGCAAGGTCACGAGGTGACCCTTTTCGCGAGCGGCGATTCATTAACCGAGGGTCGGTTGATCGCGCCGTGCGAGCGGTCGCTGCGGCTCGATCCACAGTGCAAAAATGATCTGATTCCTCATCTCCTGCAGCTCAACCATTTACAACGTACCGCCGCAGCCTCCTTCGATGTCGTTCACTTCCACACCGAATTGTTGCATTTTCCTTTCGCGCAGGAACTCAAGGTACCCCATGTTACGACCCTTCATGGTCGTCTCGATCTACCGGATTTGGTCCCACTCTTCGCGGAATTCCGCGAGCTACCGCTAGTTTCCATTTCAAACTCGCAGCGAAATCCTTTGCCGAAGAACGATTGGCAGGGAACGGTTTATCATGGCCTCCCGCTGGATTTATACAATGCTGCGACAAGCCCGGGGACTTATCTCGCCTTCCTCGGGAGAATTTCTCCCGAAAAGCGACTCGACCGCGCGATTGAAATTGCCAAGCGCGCTCGGATGAAGCTCAAGGTCGCGGCGAAGATCGATGCCGCAGATCGCCACTATTTTGAAAATACTATTCGGCCCCTGCTCGACGACCCGCTCGTGGAGTTTCTCGGAGAGATGGGTGAAGAGGACAAAGGACAATTTCTCGGCAACGCCCGCGCCCTGATCTTCCCGATTGACTGGGTTGAACCTTTCGGCCTGGTCATGATCGAGGCGATGGCTTGCGGCACTCCAACGATCGCGTTCCGCCGGGGCTCTGTACCAGAGATCATAGAGAGCGGAGTCACTGGTTTTGTGGTCGACAACATTGAACAGGCTGTGACGGCGGTAGCACGGATTCCCAGCATCGACCGGGCGCGTTGCCGGCAAGTCTTTGAAAGCCGATTCTCGGCGCAGCGAATGGCGGCTGATTATCTGGCGATATACGGCCGACTTATCGATAAAGAACGGCGATCTCGCCCGTATGTCATCAAAAAACGAAAGCAATTGATTGCCAGTGATGCGGAGACTGCAGCTACCCCATTGCAGTCAAAGCCTGAATCGCCGGAACCAGTAACCGAAACACTGAATCCAGGAGGGAATGAAAATGCAGAAAATAGAAAAATCAGTTGAAGTCGAGTGCCCCCTCAGCACGGTCTACAATCAATGGACCCAGTTCGAGGAGTTTCCGCGGTTCATGGAAGGAGTGAAAGAGGTGACGCAACTGGACGACAAGCGGCTTCACTGGCATGCGGAAATCGCCGGCAAAGACAAAGAATGGAACGCGAGAATAATCGAGCAAATTCCTGATCACCGCATCGCATGGCAAAGTGAGAGCGGTGAATACACATCAGGCACCGTGACTTTCCAGTCAGCGGGACTCGATCGAACGCGCGTGAACCTTGAGCTTTCCTATGACCCACAAGGCTTCATTGAAACCACCGGAGATACGCTCGGTGTGGTCTCACGACGCGTCGAAGACGATCTGGAGCGCTTCAAGCACTTCATAGAGAATCGCGGCGCGGAAACCGGCGGCTGGCGCGGCACTATCAAGGGATAAATACCTTAGAGATAGTCGCTCACAGTGATGCCGTGACGTAAAGATCGAATTCTGCACCCTCAAATCGCGAGAGGCGGGATCCTGTTTCGTTTACGATTGAGGCCCGATACAAGGTGAACGAAGGCTCGGTAAAACAGACACTGCCGCAAGCTCTTCCGCTTGGACAGGGCCTCTTCTATCTAACCAGTGGCATCTGGCCGCTGCTAGACATGCCGTCCTTCGAAGCCGTGACGGGACGTAAGACCGACAAATGGTTGGTCAAAACAGTCGGTCTTCTTGTTGCGGTTAGTGGCAGTGCATTGAATGTGCTTCGAAAAAAAAGCAGCCAAGCCAGGAAATCAAGCTGATTGCAATTGCAAGCGCAGCAAGCCAGCGGTCATCGATTTTGTCTATGTGGCAAAGCGCCGCATATCTCCGGGTTTACCTACTTGACGGCATTGCGGAAGTTGCCTTCGCACTGAGCTGGGCGTCGAAGCTGCGCGGTAGGCGTTAACCTATTAACAGCTCCGTACCTCGCGCGTTTTCCACGCTGGTCGCAATTACCATAGCGTTTACTAAAGCGTTTACTAAAAAAACGGCGAAATCCACGGTCTTGACACGTAGTTCGGCGTGACTCGGCATCGACTTTGCGTCAATACGAGGCAAACTTGAAAGCGAGGTGCTCTCGCATGTCCTATACAAAGTGCCGTAACGTGTTGGTGCTAGTCGCCTTAGCTTCGGTAACACTCCTCATGGGTTGCTCGATGAATTCCCAGAAAGTGGTGCCCGCCGATCGCGAAGCGATAAACCGAGAAATGCCGCTGGTCGCAGAGTACGACACCAAGCGAGATGAGGTAAAAAGAGCCGTGCACATGCTGGCGATGAAAGGGCTGCTTGACAGTAAGAGCGGTAAGGAGCTGAAAGAGTCGCTCGATATCGAATACGTATATTACGAGGCATCGATTGTCAGCCTGGCGCGCGGCGAGATGGATGATTACCGTAGCTACGTCGCGTTGGCACAAAAAGAATTGGACCGCGCGAAGAATACGGTAATGGCACGGGTGCAGAACCTGCACCAAAACGATTTACAGCAGTAGTTATTGAGTAACAGTCGCGTGTCGTCAGTTCAGCTGAAGGCATCGTGGTGAGTTAACCCTCACCTCCCGTTCTGACCTCGGCGTCTGAGATAAACCATTTGCCGTCTTTTTTTAGCTGGCGCAACACAAAGGTCCCGTTGGCTGCCTTGTTAAAGCCGAGAATCTTTACTCCGTCGAGTTGAAACCTGCCTTTGACGACGGTCGTATTAGCATCTATCTCGGAGACCTCATCGACTGTGTTGCTCAATCTTGTCTCGCTCAAGATCCCGCTTTGTTTTTCAGTTATGGTTTTGCCAATCTCGGGTCTGGATTGGAATTTTGATCCGTCAGGAGTTGTTAGTATCCCATCGGGAGTGAACAGGGCAGCGATTTCTTGGCTTTTTCCCTGGTTCCATGCGCGAGCCAACTTGCTGACAGTTTGGTCGGGCGGCTCGGGTTTAACTTCGCGAGACGTCGCTTCACCCGTTTCAGGTTGTTTGACCGCCGACTCATGATCGCTGTCTTGATGAGTCGTCGGTCCACCATCAGTCGGAGCCCGAGCCTGGGGTTGTCGTGTTTCCTGGGTCTCTGTCAGCGATTCCCGAGTTAAATTTCCTTGGCGGTGAAATGCAACGAGCAGCACTAGGCCCAAGACAACCGAAAGGAAGATCAACCACGGTTTGAAGCGAAAAGCTCGGTTCGTAGGTTCCATGATGCGGTGATCCATAATGCAAATGCCAATCCATCGCACCGCTGGATGGTCAGCCGCGAGCTGGCACCGATAGTTCCCGATGCACTTCACTCGAGCGGATTTGCGGCAATCCACCTTGAAAAGTGACAGGTTGTTGTGAGTAAAAAAATTCGAAATTCGGCATCCAGCGGCGCCGTCACACCACCCAGGCGAAGGGTCCTGCTGTTGGCACAGGAGACCACGCCTCAGTACCGAAACCGGCACAGCTTAGGCTAGAGGAGTTTAGGTAACGGCAACGACAATCGTCAGAATGCAATGTCTCATCCATGATTCTTGCTGGCCATGCCAGCCAACTGGAAATTGGCCATTTGGCACGTGTTATGCTGTCAAGCTTTAGAGAGTCACCATGCGGCCATGGCTGGGTTACCCAGAACCGTTTCGCCATGGCTCAGCAAACCATTAGTTTAAACGAACCTTCAGGAGGTTAAATCACATGGCATTTGGACGCGGCGAACGAGGGCAGCGTTTTGAACAGTATCCGAGACGCGCAGACTCCGAGCACCAGCGACGAGATCGCGGGCAAGATGATCGTGATTACTTCGGCCAGCGAGAAGTAGAAGACGAAGACGTGCGCGCGACAGACCGGCGTCATTGGCGTGGCCATGACTACTACGACGATGATGACGAATTCGAACGAGGGCGAGATTACGGCTCCTTCGATCGCGACCGGGAGCATTCGCTCGGGACGGAGCATCGAACCCGTTTTCTACGCCCCAGCGAAGATTATGATCGCTACCGGCGCCGCGGCGAAATGCGCCCGTATGAGTGGCGCGGGTCCGCCGCATACCGAGAGGATGACCGCGGAATGTCAGGCCCTTACGCCGGACGCGGCCCGAAAGGCTATCGCCGTTCCGACGAACGAATCTTGGAAGATGTGTGCGAGCGTTTGACGGATCACCCGAGCATTGACGCGAGCGATATCAACGTCACCGTGGCCGACGGCGACGTGACGCTCACCGGCCGGATCGAAAGCCGCACGGTGAAACATCTGGCTGAAAACATGGTCGAGACGGTTTCCGGCGTCAAAGAAGTGCACAACCAATTGCGAGTCACGACGCCGCACTCGGGAGGGAATTGGGAAGAGCCGCGCGAGCGCCGCCCCAACGAACCCGTTGCATCGAAGAGCCGCCAACGCTAAGCCGACATAGAGTGACAGAGTGTTGGAGTACTGGAGTGATGGCTTCCAGACCCAACACCCTTATGGGTTGGCTTTAGAGCGTATCCGAAATATCGAGGTCGCCGATATCTTTGATGGCGCGGCCGGCTTGGCTGCTTAAAAGGTTGGCAATCTGCGTGCAGAACGCCTGGTCGTCGAAAATAAGCGCGCCGACAAATTTTTCGCGTTCATGCTCGATGACCAGAAAACACTTGGTCGAGAATCGGGTATTGGCATAGACGAATTTCAAATGACCCACCTCCCCTTTGACTGTCTTCGTGCCGTTTTGAGTCACCTGGGTCCACACCGGCGGCCAATTGGGCCGTGTGCGATAACTCATCAGGGGATGATGGCGCAGCATCATAGTCTAAAAAATAATTATCGAGTTTTCCGTGTCAAGTCCGGCACGGATTGGTTTTCAATTTCGGGCCTTCTGTCCGGAATCCCAGGCTCGACCGAGGCTGTATTCGCATCGTTTTGAGCTGCGCTCGCCTCCGCATTGACCAGAAGGTTGCGGATCAGCTCCGCCTGCTCTTCCGAGCGCTGAGATTTTGTCTCGAACTTCTTAGCCAACGATACACGGCCATTGTCACGAGCACGCCTGGCTAGCCGGCGCGACAGCGCGGCGCTTTCCTGTAAGCCGCGAAAGGCGCTCCACAGCGCCGAATCCAAGCTTTCCCCTTGGCTACGCAACAAACCTTCGGCGCTAAAGGCGTGGCCCACCCGGCAGCGAAACCTCAGCCACTGGTCGTCTTGCAACTCCCAAAGAACACCGCCGCAATCCGGACAGCCGTAAACCGACGGCGTGCCGGGCTTATCATCATCTTCGACGGTGTCCGGATTCAACGCTGCCAATTCCGTTTCATTCTTCATTTGATCCATGATCGCTTCCCGTTCTCCGGCGCTCTGCAAGGACGATTGTTCGCTCAGCTCGGCGATGATAAGCGGAATTTCACCCTTTGACACGCAATAATCGGCCTGGACAACGGACAGCGCAGCGCGCGGCATATCGGAAAACAATGCATCTTCGGGATTCTGCACGATTGCGATGCCGCCGCGGCTTTTTATTGAAAACAATCCCGCGGCTCCGTCATCGAGCGCGCCCGACAGCACGACGCCGACTGCGCGCGGGCCATGGAATCTCGCGGCGGAACGAAACAGAGGATCAATCGCCGGGCGATGATTGTTCTCTTTCGGCCCGCGCACGACATGCGTGCGGCTATCGCCCAATAACAGATGAAAATCCGGCGGCGCGACATAAATGCGGCCCGCTCGAATTGCCTCGTTATGCCTGGCGTGAGAGGCCGGCAGACGTCCCGCGCGGCTCAAGATCTCGGGTAACCAGCTGGTTCCGCGCGCCGGGACGTGGACGACGACGAACACCGCGGCGGGAAGATCAGCCGGCAGTCCGGCGACGATTTCCTTCAATGCATCGAGACCGCCGCTGGACGCCCCGATCACGACGATGTCACGGTGTGATCTCTGCGCCATTGCCATCCTATCCCTTAATTAGGCTCTATAATGAGTAGCGGGAATTTTTGCCATACTTCTATTTCACCATAAAAAGATGGCCGTTCCTACCTACATTCCCATCTCTTCGATGAGAAGGATCGCGCCATGTGAGGATCCGTGCGAGTCTTTCAAGGGGTTGACGGCAACGCGGCATTTGAGGGCTCGGCCGCGGCGGTTCACCGCGTCAAGAATCAGCTCTTGAGGCTCAGTTCCATCGGCGAGACAAGCTTGGATCGGCTTTCGCAATTGCCCAACCGGCAGTCCGATGTCGAGACTAAACAGCGATTGGCCTTTGACCTCATCGAATCTCAGTCCCCATAATTCCTCGGAGGCGGTATTCCACAGGGCTATAGTGAACTTCGGGTCGACCACGATAACACCGCCGCGCAGACTCGCAAGGATCGATTGTAAAAACGAATTGGAGCGATTCAGCTCATCACTGCGCTGGCGTAGTTCATCGTTGATGGTCTGGAGCTCTTCGTTGGTCGACTGCATCTCCTCGTTCATGGTCTCGAGCTCTTCGTTGGTCGATTGCAGCTCCTCGTTGGTCGTTTCAAGCTCTTCGTTGGTCGATTGCAGCTCCTCGTTGGTCGTTTCCAATTCCTCGTTAGTGGATTGCAATTCCTCGTTGGCCGTCTGGAGCTCCTCACTGGCAGTTTCCAGCTCCATCCGCGCGCTCACGAGTTCTGCTTCCAACCGACGCGCGTGAGTGACGTCGTTGAACGTGATGCATACTCCCAACAGCACTCCATTCCCGTGCACCGGCACCAGGTGAATATCGAGCCTCCGCGTATTGCCGTCCTTAATGCGCTGTTCAACGTTCGCGAGCGTGACGATTTTGCCTTCGGCATAAACCTGATCGATCAACGAGCGCAGCTCGGCAGGCTGGTAGGACAGTTCGATGTCACGAAATGGACGTGCAAGGTCGAGCGGCTGAATGCCGTAGAGTTGGCGCGCCTGCTGGTTGGCCATTAGCAGATCGCCGTTGGGGCCAACGACAATTTGAGCCAATTGGCTGCCTTCAAAGACCGCATTGTGCAAGGCCTCATTCAGCGTCAGCTGATTCGGATCAGCGCCGGTGTTTGGAACGAATGTGGGCGGACGATCGCGTGCATCGAGTTCCGCTGCCTTGGCGAAAATCCTATGTTTCAGATCGACGGGCACATACACCTGCGAATACAGCAGCAGCATCTCGGCTTTGCCCAGGAACAGAAAGCCGCCGGGATTGATCGCGTAGTTGAAACGGCTGATGATCCGCGCCTGCGTTTCGGCGTTGAAATACATCAACGTATTGCGGCAAATCAGCAGAGCGAGATGCGATATGGGAGCGTCCTGCACCAGGTCATGACGCCCGAAGATCACGGCGTGCCGCAGCTCACTATGCAACGCGTAGTTGCCATTGATGCGCTCGAAATATTTCTCACGCAAGTGCGCCGGCACGGCCTGTATGTTCTTTTCGCTGTAGACCGCCTGGCGCGCGGTTATGAGCGCCTCCTCGTCGATATCGGTCGCGTAGATCTTCACTTTTGTATGAAGCTTGTCGATGCCAAGCAGTTCAGCCATCAGCATAGCGAGCGAGTAAGCTTCCTCTCCCGAGGCGCAGCCGGCGCTCCAGGCGCGAATCGGCGCGTCTTCCTTTTTGCCGCTAACGATCTGCGGCAAAACAACTTCCGCCAAGAATTTCCACGTCGGCTCGTCGCGAAAAAAGCTCGTGACGTTGATCAGAATCGTATTGAAAAGAGCGATGAATTCTTCCGGGTGGACCTCGAGATAATCCAGGTATTCGGGAAAGCTATCGATCTTTACCGTCTGCATGCGGCCGACCACCCGGCGCATCAAGCTCGGTCGTTTATAGCCGGTAAAGTCGAAACCGCGGCTCTGCCGCAGGTACTCGAGCAAACGCTCGAATTCTCCGTTTGCACTCTCAGGCTCGCTCACTCGACCTCTCCCTTCACGATCAACGTCATCAACGCCGACGCAATTTCCTCCAATGGCAGCACGAAGTCGGCGGCCTTGACCGCTGCGCCGGGCATGCCGAAATATTCCGAGCTTTTTTCGTCCTGCACGATCACAGTACCGCCCATTTTCTTGATCGCTTTGACCCCCATGGACCCATCGCTACCCGTGCCGGTCAGGACCACAGCAATGGAGCGTTCTTTGTAGCTCGCCGCCGCCGATTCGAACAGTAAATCGGCTGAGGGACGCACAAAATGGACCAACTCCGACTGGGACAGCGACAGAGTGCGATCCGGATTGACCAGCAGGTGCCGGTTGGGCGGCGCAATGTAAACCGTCCCAGCCTCGACATGGTCGCCTTCTTGCGCCTGTTTGACCTTCAATGCCGTCCGACGGCTGAGTATATCGGCCATAAGACTGCGGTGCCTCGGGTCGAGATGTTGCACGACCACTAGCGCGGCGGGAAAAGTCTTGGGCAGAGCCGATAGGACCTCGCTCAGCGCATTAAGGCCGCCAGCGGAGGATGCCAGCGCGACAATGTCAAAAGCACCTTCGGCAGCGGGTAATGTCACGTCATCTTCGGCCGTGATGGTCCCCTCCCATCATTGATCTCTGTCGAATTGGAGTTTGGAAAAGGCTCTATACTGACACTCCATTTACCGTGGCATAACGCAGATTTCTCGAACGCACTCAAAAGTTTTGCGAGCTTGTCCCGGTGAGTAACGCGAAACATCTGCTTTGACCACTTCAAGAAAAAGCAGAATATTCGGTGCGCCTCGATCTCAACCGCCACAGATTCTCTGTCGAGGTCGCCTTAGGTGCGGTTCGGAGCGGCAGTGAAGAAAAGAAACTTAGCCGATAAAAGGCTAATCGAACTGGCTAATGTCCAGGCTGCCGATATCGGCGATCCGAGAGCCGCATTGCTTGCTCAACAGCTCGTAAACCTGCCGGCAAAAAGTTGAGTCGCTGAATAGCAGCGCGCCCATGTACTCTTCTTTTTCGTGCTCGATGATCAAATAGATCTGCGAACACGGCTCGATCTTAGACAAGAAAACCTCGCGCAGAACCCCCACCTCGCCGCGCGGCTGCTTGTTCCCCTCCCCTACTCCTCGCCAGGTCCACGCCGGCGGCCAGTTACTCAGGCCGCGATAACTCATCAGCGAATGTTTCCTCAGCGTCATGGCTGTATACGTCTCCCCCCGGTACTCTATGACACCACTGGAACTTGTCAAGCCGCCATTTTGCGTCTTGCGGCTACTTACAGCGAATTACTTAAACCTTTGGGTTAGTATTTGGTTTCATTCCCAAACTCCGCATTGCGAAGAAAATCGATTCTATGGCGAAGACTGCGAGCAAAACCGTCCACCCCCGGGAACAGTGTCGCGTAGCTTATATTCATGCTACGGAGACTCCGGAAGGCGTCGGATAGAATGTCATAGGGAAGCAGGATTTTCCTGAGATTGCCGCCATCCAAAACTCCCGGCAGCGCAAGCAGATTATCCTCAAACGGTCGCCGGATGTTGCCCTGACAAAGGAAAACACCTTGCTGCAACACCAGCCGGCCATGGAGACGAAATGGATTCACGATCGGCGCGAACGTGATCGGCGGCTCCGCGTCCATAAAAACCGCGCGAAACGGCGCTCCGTCTCGCGTAGTCGTATACTCGACATAACATTTCTTTAATGCCTCCGAAGGCAAGAGTGTCGAAGCGCCCGCAAGCGGCCTGTGAGAGAGCGCCCAGATAGCAGCCTTCCGTTCGAAGTCGCCACAACTCAACAGAGCATCCAACGCAAAGAATGCCGCTACAAAGGGCGAATAGGTCCAATCGAGCAAGCGAGTCGGAGCACCATGGTGCTGCATCAGCGCCAACCATCCGAGAGTGTCGTTATCGTCAGGCGACAATGTGCTCTCATCCGGTGGATAGGCCCGCTTAAATTCGCGCAAGAGCGCTCTTTCGATCTCCGGAAGATCGTTCATCGGGATGCGCCAGTCTCGCGCCGCACGCTCAAGCGCGGTCTCCAATGCCCAGTTGTCGAGAACGCCACGGAAGTGCCACCTGCCGGTGAATTCAGCATTACAAAGCTGCATGAATGAGTTCCAACTTGTAATGGTCTGACCGGTTACATCGATGGCCATCGGAACTTTCTCCACATGAGATGTCGGACCACCAGAAGCTATCTCCAAATGCCCCAACACCGTAAAGCGCAAGGATTATTCCAGACCGGAAATCGCAATGATTATTCCAGCAAAAACCTGGCTCGGTGGAGACTCTTTTCCGTCCTTCTCCATGTCTTCTTTGTGGGACAAGATCTTCATCGATACCCAGATAACGGACAGGATGAAAAAGATCCGGTGACCGAACCACCTGACCTTTATCTTGCCAGCGCCTAGCTTATTAATTGAGGCCCCGACGAACAATCTACGAACGAGACTTGGCGCCGTCAAAAAACCCGCGCGAGCGGCCACGCAATGCTGTTGTCCAAACCTCAGTGGCAAAGATCTCGGAAGCCGAGTATCCTCGCCGAATTTTTCAGTGAGAACCGCCGCCAACAACAAGATTGAATTCGCCGAAGCCTTAGTGCTCCGACGTTGAATGTTTCTGGCATCCGGATTGCTCGAACTGTGTAACATACCGCCAATCTGTCCCAAACCAGGAAAGGAGATGATCGTGAGCTTAGATCTGATGAAAGAAAAAGGCGTCGCGCTGGATAAACAAATTTTTAACTGGCGCGATATCGTGCGCACGCCGACGAGCAAATTGAATGACGACGCGTTTACCCGGGTGCGGATTATTTTGATGAACGGCATCGAGTCCGAGGCGCTGCGTTTTCAACACGCCTGCGCGCGCATGAACAAAGACTTGCAGCTCGCGCTGGCGCGCGTGCGGCGCATCGAGCAGCATCAACAAACCATGGTGAACTGGCTGCTGCCGGCCGATCTTTCGCCGCTCGAAACGACCATCGGTTTCGAGCAAGTCGCGATTGAGGTTACCGCCAGCGTGGCGCAACACGAGCCGGATCCCTACCTCGCGCAGGTCTATCGTTTCGGCCTGCTCGAAGATTTTGATCATATGTATCGTTTCTCCGCACTGATGGACCGGGTCATGGGCGCTGACGCCAACAACATTTTGCAGAGTTATACTGACATCTTGCCGGGCCGCCCCACCAGCGTCGAACATCGCGCTCCGGAAGACGATCTGCGGGAATGCTACGACCGCACCCAGGCCGCGCCGATCAGTAAGCTCAACGCCGGCACGATCATGGCGGGTGAGCACCAGACCCACGATTATTACATGACCATTGGCCCGATGTTCGCCGATCCGATCGCGCGCCAGCTCTATGCCGAGATCGCCTCAATCGAGGAACAGCACGTGACGCAATACGAGTCTATTATCGATCCGGAAGAAAGCTGGATGGAAAAATGGCTAATGCACGAGGCCACCGAAATTTATAATTACTATAGCTGTCTCACTTATGAGACCAACCCACGGGTGAAAGCGATTTGGGAACGCTTCCTCGACTACGAGCTCGGTCACTTGCATTTCGTGCTCGAAACTTGCCGCAAGATCGAAAACCGCGATCCCGCAGAGTTTCTCCCCGAATCGCTGCCCGAGCCCATCGAATACCGGAGCCATCGCGAGTTTGTCCGCAAAACACTGAGCGAAGAAGTCGATCTGCGCGCGCGCGGCACCCAATTCATCCATAAAGATGAGGAAGAGTCCGACTCGCCTTCCCAGCTGTATCGGTCTCAGCTCAACTCGAATGGTTCGCCGTCCGAAACGGTCGCGGCGGGTTATCGATGGAAGCCGGGGACCGAGTTGGCAGAAGAGACGGCGGATATTAAAGAGCTGCAAAAGAGAGTCGCTTAAGGAGGACCTATGCCGGCCCGTGAAGAAACCCATGTGAACGAACAGGAAGTTCTTTTCAATCGCACCGGGATTATGATCAATCCGGAAATGAGCGCCGCCTTGATTGACGGCGCGAAAAAAAGCCCACCCAGCACGGAAGGCGACGGCGCCGAGATGGCGGCCGAACGCGCGGATTATTCCGATGAAGGATTGCCGATTGGCTCGAACCCCGTGGTCGTCGGTGAGGCAATCTCGGCGGATCAGGAGCCATCCGCCGATGCCGATCGCACCTCCGTGCTTCTCGACAAACTTGGCGAGCGGCTGGCGTTCGAACGGCAAGGCACCCGGCTTTACGAATCCTTTATCCAAAAACTCGAAGCCATGCCGCTCTCGGATGAAAATGCCCCTTCCGTCGAAAATCTTCGTCATATCTGCGATGAGGAGCTCGAGCATTTCAAACTCCTGCAACAGACGATCGTCGAGCTCGGAGGCGATGCCACGGTGCAAACGCCTTCAGCCGACGTGGCCGGGGTGCTGTCTCACGGTGTGTTGCAAATTGTCAGCGATCCGCGCACCACGGTCGCGCAGAGCTTGCAAGCCGCGCTGACCGCGGAATTGGCGGACAACGACGGCTGGCAGATGCTCCAAGAGTTGGCCGAACAACTGGGCCATGCGGATCTCGCCGAGCAATGCGCCAAGGCTTATGAAGAGGAGCAGGAACATTTGGAAGTTGTCCGTACCTGTTTGTCGAACATGACCTTGAGCGAGGCGGTAGGCGAGGATGGATTGATAGATGCGGAAGCGGCTGACGAAGAGGAAGACCAAAGGACGACAAAAAAACGCTCCGAACGGAGTGCCGCGAAGAAGTCATCGGAAAGTAAAAAAAAGAAAAAGAAAAAATAGCCGACACTGGAGCAGAGCTGACGTTCTAAATCTCAACGGGGTGCGTGCGCTAATGAAAGCCGCGCACCTTTGTCAAGGCTCTGCTTCATAGGCGAGGAGGCCAGTGCGGCATTTCAAAGTCGGAGACGGCCCGCCGAAAATATTCTGCCCTGAGGCGCTCTGAACCGTCCCCCAGCAAAGCTATCTCGTACCTAATGAAACTCAACCGAGTACCAGGAGGAAGTCATGGAAACGCAAACACAATCGCAATCGTATTCCGGCAACAATCAGGCGGAGGACCGCTTTACCAAAACGGTCGAAGAATACACCGGAGCCATACCGTCGTCTGCCTATTTAGGTATTGCGGTAGCCGCAATGGCGGCTTCCCTCGCTTTCCAAACTGTGGGGCGCGGCAAGTGGGGCAACTTCATCGCGCAGTGGGTACCCACCTGGCTGATCATCGGGCTGTACAACAAAATGGTCAAGCTCCAGGGGCACGATCGCTATGATCGCGGGTGATACGCAGCCCAGCAGAACCGATCCGCACAGACGCACGGGGTTTCGCCGAGGTCACACAAATGGAAGAGCGCAAAGAACAATTCGAGTGCAGTTTTTGTGGACAAAAATTCAACTTTAAAAAAGACGCCGAAGCGCACGAAAGGGAGTGCCCGAAACGCCAATAGGGTCAAGCTCCGCACGGTCGCCCAGCCGTTCGTCAATGATTTTCTCTAATTGTCGCTGGGGACGGGCGAAACCTCGCGTCCCCGGCAGCTTTCCTGTGCTCCCTTGATTCCACACATTCCTTTGAGTTCTTCCTGTTCTCGCATCGAAGACCATACCTTCGATGCGAGTCCAGTCCGTGAGATCTCCCCGGCGATCTGCTTTCGCTACTTTGATCGATCGCGTTACTTCTGATCGATCGCGGGCCCGTCCACCGAGCCGGCGGAGTCCACGCTTTCTGGGCTGTAATGCGCGCCGCCGGCTTTCTGTGGCTATACGGCCAGAAAAAAGCGGGCGACGCCCAGGGCGCTCGCCCGCTTTAATTAATTACGATTATGATGGCGCTAAGTTCGTTGATCTGCTAATCTACGGCCCGATGATTTCCGATTTACTGACTATTGGTATTTTGTGGCACGCCATTCAGAGTTTCCCCGGCTTTCTTGAAACCGTCGGTTATCTGTTCGGAATGCTCGCCGCCTCCTTTACGCTCGAAGCCTACTGGCAGAGCGACGTGGAGTAGCATACCATGGCTAAAGTTGCGCGCGAGTCCATTCGCGCGCATCCTAGCGTCGCTGCTTGCACCATCGTTCAAACGCGTCTACCGACAAACATGCGGTAGATCGCGAGCAGGACAATCGAACCGAGCACCGCCATGATAAACCCAGCTGGCTCCCCGGGCTCGTAGAGGCCAAGCGCCTGACCGACAAAACCACCGAGTAGTGCGCCTGCGATACCGAGAAGAATCGTTATGACAAACCCACCCGGGTCGCGCCCCGGCATTAGCAACTTCCCAATGATGCCAACGACCAAGCCGAATAATATCCATCCAATGATGCTCATAGTGTCCTCCTCAGCATTAATGTAAGTCGATCAGTTTCTCCCCGCACAAGCGAGCAAGCACCATGCCAGTGAAATCATTCAATTCAGAAGAGTTAGACACGCTCAATTGAATGAACCTGCCGAAGACTAGCCCTAGTAAATGGTCGAGACCCTTAACCAGATGCCCTTGAAATTCCTGGATTCCATGTGGCCTGCCGGCGTTTGTAACCTGTGGCGGACTGACGATCACGTTGCTGCGTTTTAAGACATCCGTCCAATAGCACCGTCCCAAATCTGAGAAGGACTGCACGTGGTCCTGTCGCAGACTTACGGCTGAGAGCACCTTCATTTGCCCACTTCCGCCCAGAGATTGCTGTTTAACTGCGGCAGGATTTTTGCGACTCTCACGAACCGGGAAGCTGTCGAGACATGTCACAGAAATATCTGGCAACCTATCTGAAGGCGCGACTAGAAGCAGCCCGGGAGGCTCCGGGGAACGCGAATCAGTGACTCCGGCCGGATCTGCAATAGATACGAGCGGCGGTGCTGGTTTAACGGCATTTCGCAACGACGATGCCTTTAGATTTTGGGCCGAGCACATGCGGCGCGGCGAGTTCGAAGCGGCGTGGCGGATCAGCGACCGAGTACGGGGATTAGAATCCGTCTCGAAAGATTGTCGCCCGCGTCACTTTCAACAGGTCTGGAACGGCGCATCCCTGAGCCGCAAACGCGTGCTCGTCCGGTGTCACCGCGGTCTCGGCGACACCATTCAATTCATCCGGTACGCTCCGCTGGTCAAAGCACTCGGCGCTCAAGTCATCGTTTCCGCGCAATCCGAGCTGATTCCACTGCTGCAAACCATGCCGGCGATTGATCGGCTGGTTCCAGCAGACGGTAACGGCCACCTGCCGCGCTACGACGTTGATATCGAAATCATGGAGCTGCCGTACGCCCTGCGTACGAATCAGATGACGATACCCGCTGAAACTCCCTATCTTCACGTCCCCAAATCAACGCTGCCGACAGGAGACCGTCTCGCCGTCGGCATTGTTTGGGCGGCCGGCGATTGGGACCGGCGCCGTTCGATTCCATTGCCTCAGCTTGCGTCCCTGGCGAGCGTCACCGGCATGAAGCTGTTCGCCTTCCAGCGCGGTACGGCTCTGAGCGGGACCGAGCATCTCCCGATCAATCATTTGAACTGGCGCGACGTGGTGCACGAAGCCGCACTGTTGCGCGCGCTGGACTTACTAATTTCCGTCGACACGATGCCTGCCCATCTCGCCGGCGCTCTGGGCGTGCCGGTTTGGCTCCTGCTGCACACCGAGGCTGACTGGCGCTGGATGAAAGAGCGCGATGACAGCCCGTGGTACCCGAGCATGCGCCTGTTCCGCCAGAACCATGAAGGTAGGTGGCAACCAGTGCTGGAACGTGCCGCCGCCGAACTGCGGGCCCTGAGCCGTTCGCATGCGGAAGCGCGATCGTCTCAACTATCGGTTTAACATTTCACCGTGTCGCCGAATGCTACAGCGCCTGTCTTCGGCGGAGAGGTCCGAGACCTCGCTATTTGGGAATGATAGAGATCTCGCCGGTGCGCTCGAGCACGGCGTACTTGATCTGGTCCATGCTCTCGACTCCCTGACGTTCGCGCGCCGCCTGCAACACGTCCTCTTCATCGACGCGCGCTCGTTGCATCCGATCGGCGAGTACTTTGCCGTCCGCCACCAGCACCAGCGGAACTCCTTCGATAAGTTTGTGCAACAACCGCGAACGGTCCTTGAGTAAAGAGAGCCCAACGTCGATCCCGACCAAGGTCGTGATCAGCAGCAAGGCTTTGGTCACCGAGAAATCGTCGCCGATCAGGCCCTGCTGGGTCGCTTCGGCGATAATCAGCAGCAAGACGAAGTCAAATGTCGTGAGGCTCGCCAGCGTGCGCTCCCCGGCGATGCGAAAAATGATCAGTAAAAAACCATAAATCACCGCGGCGCGAAGGACGGCGTCCATTTCTCTATGGATAGATGAATTGTTGGAAAGCCAACGCAATGCTGGGTGAGATCGCCGCGTTTCCTTGCAACCGCCCGAATTCGAGCGGCACGACGTCGAACGTCACCGCGAGGGGTCCAGGCCCAGCGAAACGATACGTCAGCCACGGCCCGGCGGGAGCCACTTCCTTCGGCTCCGGCGTAATATGCTCAATTTGGAAAGCTGCCAAGTAATCGCGCCTCAGCGAAACTTCAGCGTCGTGTTTGGATGGCGGCAACAAAAAATGCAGCCTGGTCGGCTGCTGCAAACGGCCAAAGCGCTCATACTCGAGTCGCAACCCGTTTCCGCTGGCAGACACGCGGCTCAACAGGCCGTTGCCGAACGCACCCATGAGTGTCGCAAGGATCACCAGGCCGATAATCAACCAGCCGATCCGTTGCACGGTCCATATGCGGCGCTGGAAATGTAGGTCCGTATCGAGGTCCATCGAAGTTCAAATCGCCGTAGGTCCCGGTCCAACAAAGTTCCGCGGTCGCACTCACTGGAAGTGCCGGTCGTTGAATCCCGTCCCTAAGCTACTTGCGCCGTCGTCTTGTTCCCGGCCGTAACGTTTGGACAGCAGGTTAGATGCCAATTCGCGTGCCAGTGCAACGCCCACCGCCGTAACGACGCCACTCACCATGCCCGAAACAGTATGGATCAAACCGGCTTTTTGGTGATTAATTCCGGCCCGCTCGGGCCAATTATCCGGCACGATGACCTGCGGTTTAGGTGACGACCTGCCAAAAACAATGCGGCCCATCACGTAGCCCGCCGCGAGAGACAATCCGGTCATCAGCCATGGACGCTTTTGCGTTTGATACTTGGGGTCGACGGAGCGTTTGGCGTCCGTGATCGCGCCCTCCAGGCGTTGTTCGAGCGTCGAAATCTTCTCCACCATCCCCGCGCGGGTCGACTCTATCTCGGCTCGTATTTCACTTTGCGCGTTATCCATCGTGCATCCTCTTTCGCGTTCTCGATCGACGCTGTCGGCACCAGATTGGTTTTCGCGGCGCGCTGCTTGCCCAAAAGCAAAATGACGATTCCGAGCAGCGAGATCGAACCGCCAACGATCGCGTAACAAACCCACAGATCTAGCGCCGCGAACTCTTGCAGTAGGTAAACCACTGCCAGCGCCAACAAAAGAATACCCACCAGCAACGCCACCAGCCCCACACCCATCAGCGCGGCCGTGGATTTGACATTATTCAGCTCATCGCGCATTTCCAGCTTCGCGGCCGCCAGTTCCTTGGTAATCAGATCGCTGGCATCACGAAAGATCCCGCCGACCAGTGTCACAATTCCATCGGTTCGGTACTCTTCGTCAGGGATGTTCGCCATAGCGAGCCTCGCTTGTATCAGTGCCGTCGTTTGATCGCCAGCAGGAGACCGGCGGCGACTCCGACCATCAAGGCCGTCGCCGGATGATTGCGGATGTACTGCGTGATCTTACGGCCGGTGTCCTGGTAATGTCCTTCTCTGAAATACTCACCGCCACGCTCGAATTTTTCCGCCAGCCGCTCCGCAGTGTCATGAATCTTCGATTCCACTCGCGGTCCGGTATTGCGAATTTTACCGGCGAAAGTTTTCATTTGATCGCCGACTTTTTCAGCCGTCCGCTGCGCCGCGGCAGATGCGCGCTCACGCGCTCTCTCCGCCTTTCTCGCCGCTTCCGATCGGGCTTCGTGAATATTCTCATTCTCGTTATATTCCATAATGACCCCCGGTTTTTATGCCACGCTCACTTGGGCATCGACTAGCGAGAGCAATAAAGATACCAAGCCTAATTGCCGCCGTTCGTCGCACTATTCGCGCGGCGAGTCGCGGCGGAAATTGGCGTAGCTATCCGCTTGAGGCCGGCAAGTCGCCTGAATACAGAGGTTCGCCGTAAGAGTAGCGGATTGCCTTTCCTATTTTCACCCGCTCCGCTTCGAAGTGTGACGCATCGGCGTGTCGCCACTGACCCACTACTGGGACAGACTGCTGCCCCAGCCCGGCAGTAAAGCCGGGCATTCGCGAGAGCAGTGCCAGATTGTCTCGATTCTAAGACAGATGTCTTCTTCTTCTTAGCAAGGCTGGGACAAACGCCTGGCTAAGTTGCTCGAAACCGAGCCAAATAGCGTTGGTACAACGGTTGCTCCTGATGGCAGGTTGTCGGGATCAAAAAGAAGGAGGCGTAGATGAATTGGGATCAAGTCAAAGGAAATTGGAAGCAAGTCAAAGGCAAAGTGAAGCAACAATGGGGTCAGCTCACTGACGACGAGCTCGATCAAATCGAAGGCCAACGCGATCAACTCGTCGGAAAAATCCAGAAGCAGTACGGCATCAGCAAGGAAGAAGCTGAGCGCCAGGTTCGCACCTGGGAAAACCAGCAAGGCGCGTAGTTCCCTCCACGTCCGACTAAGTTCTTCCTTCTATCCTCCCCGTCGGACCGGCGCCGCAGATCGCGCCGCCGGTCCGATCCCTCCTTCCGCGTGACAGCTACTGTGACTCTCGTTCGAGCATTGTCATTCTCAGGAGCTCAGGACGATCAATCCAAAAGAGCAGATCTTCGGGTCCAACCTTACGATGAAAGCCAGCAAGGAACGCTAAATCCTTCGCACGGCCGAGCCGCTGTCCTACTTTGCGGCCGACGACAACCATTCGAGAAAGTTCCGCCTAGCCTCTTATCTGGTCCCGACATTTTACTGCAACGTTCGTAGCCGATCTGATGGCATATCAATTGCTCAGAACAGGGCGATGGCAGAGCGAACCATTCGCATCGCGGCTGTAGGCGATTTGCACTACCACAACGGCGGAGACGGCAAATTCCGCTCGCTATTTGCGGAGATCTCTGACGCCGCCGACATCCTGCTTTTGTGCGGCGACATCATTGACTACGGGCTACCGGACGAAGCTCGCTTGTTGATGAAGGACATCGGCGATGCAGCCAAGCGCATCACGATGCTCGCCGTGCTCGGCAATCACGAGTTCGAGTCAGGCAAGGTCGATGAAATCATCAGCATCCTGAAGGATGGCGGCATCACCATCCTCGACGGGGACGCTTGCGAAATTAAGGGCATCGGATTTGCCGGGGTCAAAGGGTTTCCTGGTGGGTTCGGCTCGCGCCTGCTCGAACCCTGGGGCGAACCGATCATCAAGCAATTCGTGCGCGAGGCGATCGACGAATCGCTCAAACTGGAAACAGCCTTGGCGCGGCTGCGCACGCCGTCGCGAATTGCGCTGCTGCATTATGCGCCGATCGCCGCCACGGTGACCGGCGAGCCTCTGGAAATTTACCCGTTCCTTGGCTCGAGCCGCCTGGAAGAGCCGCTCAACCGCTATCCGGTCGCCGCGGTCTTTCACGGTCACGCGCACCACGGCACACCCGAGGGAAAAACCACCGGCGGCATACCAGTTTACAACGTCGCCATGAAGCTCATGGAAAAAACTTTTCCCGGCCGTCCCCCGTGCCGCATCATCGAGCTACCGACAAGCGGCAAGCGGCGCGCCGACTCCGCCCCATCATCCGCGTCGGGATGAATATGGCCGAATCGCAACCCACCGCCGAATTCTACCGCGACACCCTCGACATTCTCGACGCAAGGAAGATTCCTGTCCTCGTTGGCGGCGCCTTCGCGCAGAAATACTTTACCGGGGTATCGCGGGATACTAAGGATCTGGATTTGTTTATCCTCGGAAGCGACCTCCAGCGGGCATTCGAGGCGCTCAACCGGGCCGGTTACCGTACCGAGGAGACCTTCGCCCATTGGCTCGGTAAAGCCTTTGACAAAGACGGAGTGGACTTCGTCGACATCATCTTCAATTCGGGCAACGGGCTCTGCAAGGTCGATCCCACTTGGTTCGATTACGCTCCGGCGGGTGAAGCGTTCGGCAGAGCTGTGCGCTTCTGCCCGGTGGAAGAATCCATTTGGCAAAAAGCGTTCATCCTGGAACGCGAGCGTTACGACGGCGCCGATATCGCCCATTTGTTGCGTGCCCAGAGCGAAAAACTGGACTGGCCTCGGTTGCTGCGCCGTTTCGGCGAACACTGGCGCGTGCTGTTCAGTTGCGTGACGCTGTTCGGCTACATTTATCCGTCTGAACGGAGCAAGATTCCCGATTGGGTGCAACGTTATCTGGTCGGATTATTTGCCGACGAGATCGGCCAGAACGTCCCGGGCGAGCGCATTTGCGCCGGTACCTTGCTGTCGCGCGCGCAGTTTCTCGTCGACATCCATGAGTGGGGTTATCGAGACGTGCGGGCGCCAGAGCTGATGTCCGCCACCGAGTTACGTGAATGGACCGCAGCGGCGGAACCCCTAGCGGAAACAAGTAAACCGTAGTCGACTATCGGTCAGGGGTGCAAGGAACAAAACTCGCCAACCTTGCGCTTCAAGCTGGTCAACGGGAATTTCCGCTTTTCCCTCTCCGGGCGCAATTCCCGACTAAAAAAACGGCCGAAGGGACATTAATCATTTTTTAGTTCTACGTTCCGTTTCCAGACTGCGTTCCAGTCCTGGCAGGATGGCCTTGAAGAAAGCGTTTTCAATCAGACCCAGCGTTAGATCGAAAGTGCTGGTCTCGGGATTGGACAATTGCCCTGAGATGCGGGTCGTAGTCGCGACTTGGTCACGCGGTTTATTTTCCAGCAGCCAGGACAGGCCGCCGACGATGCCTTCGTATATTTGTCGTAACACATTTTTCTTTTTATCCTGCTTGGCATCGTAAACGTCGACATCCCGGAACAAAGGCTTGACGTAGCCATCGACGGCGCCATCGCGGACCGTGATCTCCGTGAACAGCGAAAAGAAACCGGCGTTGACATCGAAGTTGCCGGTGGCCAAAAACAACCCGTTCATAACTTTCATCTCGGTCTCTTCAATCACCAATCGCAGGTCAAAGTTCGCGCTCTTGCCACGCGGCCGAAAACGCGCCGAAGCATCCAGCTTGCCCGACCCCATGAATAACCCTCGAGCACGGGCGGTTGCGACGCCGGCTTCGGCCTGATTGCTGAGATTGCTGATGTCGAGTTGAGTTTTGGTGACGAACAGGCGGTACTCGGGTTTGGCGGCCCGGTTGACCATGCCAAGTTCGCCACCGGCAATGCGCACGTTGTTGAACCGCACTTCCAGACTCGGATCGTTGCTTTTTTGCTCAATGGCGCGCCCGGTTTTTTTCGCCAGCTCTTCGGTGGGGGCCGACTTTTCAACGTGTTTGTAATCGGCGATCAGTCCGTCGACACGCAGGTCCGGCACATCGAGGATCTTTTTATTGGCGGCATATTCCAATTTTCCCGCAGTGCTGATTACGCCGCCGCGCACGTCGAAATGGTAGCGTTCGGTGATCGGTCGAAAATAGCTCAGGTCGATTTGATCAAACGCTACGTCGGCCGTGAACGCGACATGCGGCTCGGCGAGAAAATCGGCGCGGCCATCGAGATCAACTCGGCCTTTCTCGAAAACCACAGCCTGCAAATGAACGTCCGAAGGGTACTCTCCCGGGTTCGAGCGCACATTTCGGATGTTGCGCGCGGTGAAATCAATATTGTGCAACTGGAGTGGCCGGTACGGGCCGCGATCAAGATAGGTGAGTTGGCCATTGGAGATAACGAATTCGTTGATCTTCAGCGGATAAATCGCCTGAAGCGCCGCCTGCCAGCCACGCTCGTGTAACGCCTCGGGGTCACGCCGCTCACTCTCACTATGCTTCAGGTTAATCACGACGACCGGATCATCGATTGTGAAATCAGCGACCACACGCCCGAACAAGAGCGCTTTCCAATCGACGCTGGCGGTGAGATTAGGAATGCGCGCGACCGGAGGCTCGGGATTGGCGTTTTGGATAATCACCGTGTCTTCCAAATCGAGGGAAAACCCAATCGGATGAAAGTCCAGCGCGCCGATGCGCACAGTATAGCCCTTGAGCGCGGCATTGATCCTCGCCTCGGTTTGCCGGCGCAGCGGCTCGTCGATGAAAAAGGCTGCAACTACTGCGATCAACACCACCAGTGCAAGCGCGATTGAAGTCCATATCACGGCTCGCGGCAGCTTAATCGTAGCTTGGGCGAAAATATCTTGAAAATTGCGCAGGCGCGTAGCCATCTGTTTCGGTGGGCTTCGATTCTAATCTCGCCGCTGTACGCAGCTAGAGCTGCGTACAGCGGCAAATGGCGGGACGTTCGCTGGTTATCCGATCGTGAAATCAATTCGGAGGAGCGATTTTTATCGCGCACCTTTTTGCGCAGCCGAACTTCCCCGTCCGCCGTCTTTCAGCGCTCTCTCCGTTGCTTCCGCCTGCCACATATTCGTGGCGACGTCGATCTCGGTCGCTTTGCCCTGCTTCATTTCGATCTGCACTTCGAACGTCTCGTCGTCTTTGACGACCTCGTACTCAACGTAGTCAGCCTTATCGTAGTTGGTTGCAGTAATCTTATAGCCCATTTTTTCCAACTGCTGGCGGTAGTAATTTTTGTCCTGACCCGGCTTCAAAGCCTGCTCTAATTTGTCTTTTTCGCTGTTCCAGGCCTTGCTCCTGTCACGATCGCTGTATCGGTTGACGTCCCGCGAGCTTTTATCGGCTTCCCCACTGCTGCGCTGGGCGAGCGCCGGTGAGGCAAAAAAGGCAATTGCCAAAATACTTATCCCGATGAATTTTAGAAACATCGTCTGCTCCTCCTTTTATTATGTTGATCGATAGTCACTAGTTTATAACCGCAATCCCTATGCCAGCACGTAATCAGGGATCTTTGGCACAACTTCACGAACATCGCGCAAAGAAAATTTTGTAGTGCGGAATGCGCTGAAACATCTGACGGCTGCAGCGCTTTCGACCTGAGCTGAAGCCAAGCGTCAGCTCGCATGCGCGTTGCAGTTCGCGGGGTCGTCGCTGACCTCAATCTCATCCGGGAACACGTACATCTCCAGTCCGTTGTCCCATCGCACTGCAATCATACGGCGGCCAAGATTGTTGATCTCGGCTTCGATCGTCCCACGAGTTTGCGCACCGATAAGGCCCTGGTGTCCGCGGATGCTGCGTGTTGCCTGGCAACGTTGTCTCTCGCACTGCGCCATTTTCACTCCTCCCCGGGTTGTTCCCAATTAGCTGGAGGGCAAAATGGGTGCCAGACGGAAAGCCGGCCAGGCTCCCAAACCGGCCCTAGGGTGTCACCCGTTCGGTACGATTCGCCTTCCAAGGCTCTCGTTGCTGGGACAACGTACATCGCGAGCGTGCTGTCCGTCGTCCGGGAAAGAATAGTGCGCCCTCCGTCCCGACGGTGAGAACCCGGCGCTCGGTACATTGAATTTTTTTGATCTTGGCTTTAAAAAGCCTGGCACTCAAATTGCGCAATCTCGTGTTTATGACGTGTATGAAAGGAGATCTTTATGGAAAGCGTAGCCGGAATCTTTGATTCACGCCAAGACGCTGAGCAAGCATTTTCCGCGCTCAAGGAAAGCGCAAATTTTGATCGCGAAAGACTTCTGCTACTCACCCCTGACACGAGCGAAAAAAGAATCGATGAGGTGCCGACCGACGAAGGCGAACAGCCCGGGATGGGTGCAACGATCGGCGGCGTAGTCGGAGGGGCGATCGGTTTAGCGACCGGAGCGGCGCTTTCCAATTTGGTATTGCCCGGCGTCGGACCGGTGCTCACGTTAAGCTTGAGCGCAACGGGTGGCCTCGGCGGCGCTGTCCTAGGGGCCACCGGAGGCAGCGCGACGGAGCGGGCTCTGTCCAACGGTTTGCCCAAAGACGAAATGTTTTTCTACGAGGATGCTTTGCGTTGCGGACGCTCCGTGGTTATCGCTAACGCAGAATCGGAGAATGTCGCTGACGCGGCGCGCGCCATCATGGAGCGTAACCACGCCGACAGTGTCGATGCCGCGCGCGAAAGATGGTGGATCGGCATCCGCGAGCGCGAGGCGGATCGCTACTGCGGTGACACCCCGGAAGATACAGCCGAGCGCGAAAGGGTTTTTCGGGCCGGTTTCGAAGCTGCGCTGCAGCCCGACATGCGCAACAAGCCTTTGAACAAGGCGGAAAAACGCTTGCGCGAACGACATCCCGATATCTGTGAAAATGAAACTTTTCGGCGCGGCTACGAAAGAGGCCGGCGGCACCTGCGCACATTTCAGAAAAACGGCGCAAGCGACGCCAAGCGTAGCCGTTGAACCGGGCTCCGAACGGCGATCCATCACAGTAATAGTTAGAACAGCTGGACGCGATTTCGGAGTCGGGGAGCGCGGCGCTAAGGCGCATTAGCGACTCGTAGCACGCCGCGGATAACATGAAAGCGACCGCACAATCTTTTTCCGACCTCTAAAGCGCTTCGACAAAATCGCCGCCGGGCGGCTCCGGCGCAGGATGAACCGTAAAGGTAAGATGAAATGTGGTCCCCTGGCCCGGCGTGCTCGAATAGGTGATCGTCCCGTCGTGCGCTAAAACGATTTGCTGCACGACGAAAAGACCGAAGCCAGTGCCGTGAGGTTTAGTCGAGCTGAACAGATCGAAGACCTTGAAATTTTCGGGAATGCCGACGCCGGTATCGCTAATGTCGATGCAAACCGCTTCATCGCATTGGTACGCTTTGATCTGCAGTGTGCCGCCGCGCGGCATGGCCTCGACCGCATTATCGAGCACATGGAGGAGCGCTTCTTTGAGCTTGTCGCCATCGCCTTCGAGCAGCGGCAGACCGCGCTCGCAGTCCACCGAAATCTCGATTCTTTGCCGCGCCGCGCGCTTTTCGATCAATCCAACCAGGGCATGAAGCAAACGCGGCACATCGACCGGAGCCAGGGCTAGCTTTTGCGGCCAGGCAATGTTCTTGAACTCATTGAGCAGAGTCGTAAGCCGGTGGATCTCGCTCTTGAGATCCTGAATCGAAGACAACATCGGCTGCGCCGACGGCAGATTTCCCCGCGATACGAAGTGCTCAAGCAATTGCACGGTTGTGGAGATTCCGTTGAGCGGATTACCGATCTCATGGGCAAGCATCGACGCCGCCGTGCCGATCGCCGCCATCTGTTCCTTCTCTCGGAGTTTCTCCCGGTCGTCGCGCTCACGTGAATCCTCTCGTGCCAGAAATAAAAATCCTTGCGGCTGTGTCTCGCCCCAAAGCGGAAACACCGATATGGCAACGTAAACGGGTTTGCCGTCCTTGCGCGCAATCCATTGATTGTAACGCGCGCTCCCGTGTTCGGCGGCCTTCTGGAGTGCATCGCCGAGAGTGCGTCCGGCACGTTCATGGCCCTCCCGGCAAATGATTGAAAAGTGTTTACCGCAAGCTTCAGCGCGCTCGTAGCCCAAGAGGCGGCTTGCCGCGCTATTCCAGTCCACGATGTAACCGTCTTTATCGGTAGTGAAAAGCGCGTGATTGATGACATTACGTAACAACTGGCCGATCATCTGCTGACCTTGCAGACGCTCGATTCCTTTCTGCAGCTGCTCCGTCTCATCGAGCATGTCCAAGGTCTCTCGACGGGCCCAATCTTCGAAGCGCGGCGCGGTTCTGCTGCCTTCACTATCGCTCACCGGGTGCACGACCGAAACTAGGTAAACTCCCGGATCTGATTTTAAGAGCGTCGTGATCACGGCGGCATCGAAAACTCCCCCGTCGGCGCGCCGGTAGCGACGTCGGCCGCGTGCACAGCCGGCCCGTTCCAGCTCTGCTGTCGCCGCTAGCGCTTGCTCCATCTCACCTTCGTCGGCACACAACAACGCGACGCTTTGCTGCTGTACTTGCGCAGCGGCATAGCCAAATAACGCCTTCGCGCCGGGACTCCAAAATACGATCCGGTGCGATTTGAGTTCCTCGATGTATATGGCTTCAGCGACTGATGCGAAGATCGCCGCCAATTGCTGCTCCTGAAGTGGCGGCAGAGTCGCGGGTAAGTCAGGCTCCCGTGGCGTGAGTCGATCCGATGAAGCCGTCGACATTTTTCCTCAGCTTCCCAGCGGTGAGTCGCAGGCTCATAAGCAAGGACGCCAGCGGCGCGACCCCTGCTTAGCGTAGCTACACTGTCTATCAAATGGGCCGGCTCAACTCAATCCGAAAAGGGGATCTGAAAAGCATCCTTGAGATCGGCGCCGAGGGGCGAGTTCCGCCTTGGGCACATCGCTCGCGGCGGACAAGATTGCGATGCCCCGAGGTCAAACCGGAATAGCGCGGTACGTCAGTGCTCTACTCTGGCCGGCACTATCATTGCGAGCCTTGTTATGAGAGCCGGATCTTCACGACCAAAATTGAAAGGAGTAATCTCATGGCAAAGCAAGAAATAGTTACCAGGGATGAGCACTACGACCTCGTTAGCGTGCTCTACCACGCTCTCCAAGGAGACGAAACGCTGGACCAGTATATCGAAGACGCGGAAGCGGCGGACGACGACGGGCTTGCCGAACACTTTCGGCATGTTCAACAAACCTATCGGGAAATCGCCCAGCAAACGAAAGATCTCTTGAGAGAGAAGCTGCTTGCCGGCGAAGCTGGCCAGGAAGAAGAGGATATTTGAGAAGCAACGGCGCACCGAGGATCGATAAATGGCTATCGTCGATCGTCCATTTCGGTCCTCGGTGGCTGCTGCGGGAAATTGCTAAAAAGAGCCGTGCGCAAACGGCTGCGGCTTAAGAACTCTTCCCGGCGACTTGCAGATTGTTGATCACCCGTTTCACGCCATCGACCCGCGACGCAAGCTGCTCCGCTCTTCGCCGCTGCTCCGGAGTTTCCACCGTACCTGTCAATGATACCACGCCGCTTGTGGTATCGACATCGATCCGAGTGAAGTTCGACGGTTTATCGGCCACTAGGGCCGCGTTGACCGATGCGGTCAGCGCGGCGTCATCGACATTACGCCCCGCGGTTCGCCCGGTTGTCGCTTGGCAGGACGCCAACAACAAAGACACCATGATCACAGTAACCAGAGATCGAACGGTATTCACCATAACGAGTAGCCTCCTTTTTTCTCTTAAGATTTTTCTCCCCTAACCAATGATTTAAAAAATATGCATCGCGCTAACCCGCATGGGCGCCAAGCCGACATTTCCGCTCAGCTCAACAAACGCGGAATGGGATGCCAGCGATCACACCACGGCGACGGATGCTAAAAATTCCATAAGGTTAGAGAAAGGCGACCAGTTCCAGGCGATTTTCGCTCAGGCGCTCGCCTTCGAGCCTGACGTAATCGCCAGCGCGGATCCGCTGGAAGCGATTTTTGGCCGCATCATTCAACCAATCCGGCACATAGATCGTCAGCAAGTCGCCGTCAGTCGTGCGCAATTCCAGCACCTGGCGCTCCGTCATTACCCGCTCCACCGTGCCTTCAACGGTGCGGAGGGCGGTTGCTCCGGCGCCCGCGCGGCTCTCGACCCGGATTTGGTCGGCGACAAGCCGCCTGTCTTCGCCTTCACGTAAATTCACACGGATCTGATCACCGACCTGTAACCCGCTGACGGGTTGCACGCGCCCATCGACCACCACCCGGGTTTGATCCGTATAATTCACCACGTAGTGCTGGTTGCGACCCGCGCGAAGATAAATCTCGCGACCTTGGAGATCAATGCCATCGACCGCTGCCGTGATATCACGCGGTTGCCCGCGCGACTCCAAAGTGGGTCGGCCGATCAAAGCGATATTCTCACAGCCAAAAAGCGCCGCTGCGATCAACACCAGCGATGACATCCCACTGAATGGGCGAATTATTTTGTTCACGCGAGCCTCTTTAGCTCGTTGATCCGATCCTCGGTATCTGGGTGGGTCGATAAGAATCCGCCTCCGCCTCCGCCTCCGGATGCCTGACTCACCCAGCTAAGCGCCTCGATCAATACCTCTTTTCGGAAGCCAGCGCGGTTGAGAATGGCCACACCGTGGCGATCCGCGGCATATTCTTCCGAACGGCTGTAACCGCGCGCTATCAGCTCGCCAGCAATCGGGGTTACGTTGCTGCTGCCCGGCAGTAGTTGCTCCAATAGAACAATACCGATCCCCAACCCGGCCCCGAGCGTTTGCAATTTGGCCACGTGTCCAAGATCATCGTGGGCGATCTCGTGCGCCAGGATGCCGCGCAACTGATTGTCGTTGGCTTTCTGCAGTAAACCGGTGGTGATATAGAACTGGCCGCCGCCAGCGTTTGCGGCATTGATCTGTGGATCATCGAGAATGCCGATGTAAACCTCTTTGGGATTCTTCGGATTGTTCATCGCGGCAAGCAGCGGCGCCATGATTCGGTAAACCCGTTGCCCTTGCTGCGGCGATACCTGCCGGATATCCGGCGCCTGCGGCTCCGGCGGGCCGCTCGAGACGACGGCGCAACCAGTGACGTACGCGACGACCAGGACCGCGCCAATCCATGCCGTCTTGCTGCG
>Ga0210113_1000027_pt1 | contig 31225 bp, 26 predicted proteins | sample MayberryNW_Catta_5_FD_185523 | JGI IMG/M metagenome (GOLD analysis project Ga0210113, IMG submission 185523) | Wetland microbial communities from San Francisco Bay, California, USA, that impact long-term carbon sequestration -... | ecosystem: Environmental > Aquatic > Marine > Wetlands ...
CTGCTGGAAATCGCCCGTAAACAGCGGCGTCTGTTCCGCTCGATTTGTTTTTCTTCTGCCGACACCCCGCTCCAGGTCCTCGACATGAATCCCCGCGACCGTTACGAAGTCGAGACCAAGACGATTATGGATTTGGCGGAGTACTTTCCCGGCGGCGGCACCGATTTTCAAAAACCACTCGACGCGGCGCTCGAATGTCTGAAGCAATCGCGCTTCAAAAAAGGCGACATCATTTTTATCACGGATGGCGAGTGCCAGGTCGAGGCTGACTGGGCCGAACAGTTTCGCCGGGAGAAAGACAAGCTCGGTTTTTCCCTCTTCTCGATCCTGATCGACATGGGCCCGGCCTCACTGGGAACACTAACGGAATTCAGTGATCGGATCTCGACCATCAAGCAGCTAACGGGGGATGAAGCGAAAGAAATTTTCGTCAAGTTTTAGTCCAAACGAGCTTGACGACCGGACGTCTAGGTCGGCATCCGGCTCGAATCAAGTCGGTTCGCCGTTGAGATTCACACCGCCCACTCACCCGCCACCAGCCTCGGAATCACCGGCTGCAAAATTCTATACGAAAGCCCCCAGAGCCGATGCGTCCCGATTTGGTAAAATGAAACCTGCTCGGCTTTGGTCCAAGTCGGAAAACGATCAATCATCTTCTCCTGGGCGCCTGGCCGAGTCAGATCGTTAAGCTTTATGTCGACGATTTCCGCGATCTCTCGTTCGGCGATCCGCCATCGGTCGGGAACCGTGATACGCGCGACGTACGGAAAGACCCGGTAGCCGGTGGTTCGGGTCTGTTCCATCGGCAGTTCCGCGAGCACGTCTTCCTTCGGCACGATCAACCCCAGCTCTTCACGGGTTTCCCGCAGCGCCGTATCCAGCATCGTTTCATCTCCCGGATCGTGCTTGCCGCCGGGAAAGCCGATTTGCCCGCCGTGCACACCGCCGGGATTGCGCAGGATCATTACAATATGCAGCTCGCCATTTTGCCTCCGGTAGACAGGAATGAGCACTGCCGCATCGATCATTGCCGGTTCCTCGGTCGCTTGTACTACAATCGCGCTACCCGAAGCAAAGATCGATCTAGAGAATGCTTCAGAGGATCAGAATTCGGCGATAAAATCTGTCTTACGACGGCACCCCTGAATCCTTCTATAGGGGGTCCAGTGCGACTCCGCCTGGATTCCCGCTTAAAGCATGCGGGAATGACCGACTTGGGACAACAATTTGAACCCAGCGAGATGCGGGAATCGACCCAGCGCGATTGAAAGCCAAAACACATTGCATCAACACGCCACTGTGATAAACGATTCGTTCGGCAAGACGATTTAAGTTATGGATCGAAAACCCAACTTCCTCCTGATCATCACCGACCAACACCGCGCCGACCATCTCGGTTGTTACGGCAATCCTAGGGTGCGAACGCCTAGCATCGATCGTTTGGCCGCCTCGGGCACGCGCTTCGAGCGCTTCTACGTCGCCACGCCGATCTGCATGCCGAACCGCGCAACCTTGATGACCGGGCGGATGCCGTCGCTGCACGGCGCCAGGCAGAACGGGATTCCCTTATCGCTAAGCGCAACGACATTCGTCGACATTATGCGCGCCGCCGGTTATGAGACCGCCTTGATCGGTAAGTGCCATTTGCAAAGCATCAATGGCAATCTCCCAACGATCGGGATGCCTGCAGCCGATCCGAACCTGACGATGCCGCCGGAGGATTTGCGTGAAGCCGACAAGACGTTGACCCGACATGGCCGCTACGACCAGGAGCTGCCGTCAACTTGGGAAAGGGAACCTGACTTCGAGCCGACCCTTCCTTACTACGGTTTTGAACACGTCGAGCTGGCAATCGGTCACGGCGACAAGACCGTCGGCCACTACGCGCGTTGGCTCAAGGAGCGGCATCCCGATCCTGATTCTCTGCGCGGGCCGAAAAATCAACTCCCGGGCAATCATTACACCGCGCCGCAGGCTTGGCGCACGCGCATTCCGGAGGCGCTCTATCCCACCGCCTATGTCGCCGAAAGAACCATTAAGTTCCTGGAAAACTATGCGCGAACCGACCGCGCTAGACCGTTTTATATCCAGTGCTCGTTTCCCGACCCGCACCATCCGTTTACGCCGCCGGGCCGCTATTGGGACATGTACGATCCGGCCGCGATCCCGCTGCCGGCGTCGTTCAATTCAGGCGAGCGGCCGATTCCGCCTCATTTGCAGCAGCTCTATGATGAGCGCGCACAAAACAAGGCCAATCGCGAGGGGCAGCGCACTTTTGCGGTTGTCGAACGAGAAGCGCGCGAGGCGATCGCGCTCACTTACGGCATGATCTCGATGGTCGACGACGCCATCGGCAGCATTTTGGGTTGGCTCAAAACGCTCCGGCTCGACCAAGACACGGTGGTCGTTTTCACCAGCGACCACGGTGATTTTATGGGCGACCATCAACTGCTCCTCAAAGGCGCGCTCCACTACCGCGGCCTGGTGCGCGTACCGTTCATCTGGAGCGACCCGAACGTCGACGCGCAAGGACTCGTGAACCGGGGACTCTGCGGCACTCTCGATATCGCCAATACGGTGCTTGCCCGCGCCGGGCTTCAGGGCCACAACGGCATGCAGGGAGCGAATCTGCTGCAAGCCGTGAGCGGCGGTGCGACCAGCCACGAATCGCTGGTCATCGAAGAGCACCAACGACGCGGCTACATGGGATTCAAAAATAATTTTCGCGCGCGCAGCCTGATCACAGAAGACGCGCGTTTGACTCTGTATGAAGGAGCGGACTGGGGCGAGCTTTACGATTTTACCAAGGATCCCGATGAAACGAATAATCTTTGGAGCGATCCGTCTTCACAGTCGCAACGCCACGAGCTCACGGAAAGACTCGCGCGCCAGATGATGGAGCTTGCGGATTCGAGCCCGCTCGCAACACACCACGGCCCATAAACGGAAGAACCCGTTCTAATCGTCCAAAACGTTCAAGCCGTTCCATCGTTATCCGGCTGGTCTCCGCATTGAAGGCGCCACCTCGGAAAAACGCTTGGAACGTTTTGAACGATTTGAACGGAACGAAGCGATTGAACGAGTTCAAATTTACGGTTTAATCCCCGACGCGATCAGCGCGGGCATCGGCAACTCCACCACACCTTTCTTGGTATAGTTTGCCACCTCTGTTCGCATGGCGTCGCGGATCTTGTTCAGGACGGTCGGTTTTTGCGCCCGCAACAATCCCGCGGTGCGTACCGTGCTATCTTTCATCGCGTTGAACAGGCCGTCTCCCGCCGGCAGGCGCCAGATTTGCCGGACTCTGGTCACCGCCGGCGACTCGAAACCGGCGACGATCAAGCCACGCGTGCACTCCTCCGGGTCGCTGTAACGGAAAAACGGCGGCCCCTCCGGCAAGACAACACGCGGTTCGCCGTACAATTCCACAGCGCGCAGGACAATGCCGAACCCGATCGTCTCTTGCGGTAGCGCCCAAACCGAAAAGGCGAATCGCGCGCCGCTGCGCAACACTCGGTGCGCTTCGAGCAACGCCTTTTCCGGCTGACCGAGGTGGAGAATACCAAAATTCATCGCTGCGGCATCGAATAACCCATTGCCGAGCGGCAAGTGTTCGGCATCGCCCTCGCGAAACTCGATTCCACCATGCAGTTGTCGCGCCTGAGCAACCATTGCGGGCGAAAAATCGACTCCTAGAACCGTCGCGCCGCGCTTTGCCGCCGCCGCGGCAACATAGCCGGGGCCGCTGGCGATATCTAAAAAGTTGATCCGGCGTTTAACTCCAGCCGCGTCGAGCAACGGCTCGATGGCCTGTCTCGTCAAAGCGCCGAAGGCTTCATGATAACTCGCCGGGATATTCTCCCAACCGGCGTGCTCAAAGTCTCTAAAACTGTCCGGGTCAAGAACACTCATCATCCGCTCGCGAGACAAATATTTGCTGGTTTCTACAATGGCGCCTTTCTGTTGTAAAGCGCGCCCCAAAAACATCTCGGCGGAACGTCTGATTTTTTGTAGGCTTTCGGGGGGCTGATCACGAAGAGCAACCGGCTCAAAAGCTCTCTCGAACCGTGAACAATTTCATTTAGGCTAACGGACGAGAAGTCCAGAAGCCTAGCCCTAGGAAGGAATTAGTCGAAGATCGGTTGTGAGAAACTTGGAGAAGCGCAAATGGAGTTCGATAGAACGGCGCCGGCAGAAAGCGCCGCGTTCAAAACTTTTTCATCTCTCTCGAGAGACTCTCCAAGCACCTTGCACGCAGATTCTCGGCTGCGCTGACGACAAGAAATTACGCCTTCTGTCAGCCGTCGAAACACTTCAAAAACAGATTCGTTCGCCTCCGGCCCAGAATCACATTCTGACACAGCCTCCGACGGATTCTGGGGTGAAGGTGAAGATCACTTCGCCTAGGGCATCTCCTCCAACAGTCTGCCGAATCCCTCCACCCGTTGGCGCACGTGCAGCCGTTTTTGCACCGCCCAGACGCGCGCCGGCACGGCGTGCACGACCGGCACCTGCAAGTCTTCTTCGAGCAAGTGAATGATATCAAGACAGCGCCAGCCGGTGCCGAGCATGTAAATCCCATCGGCGCCGGGCTGCTTCAAGAAAGCCTTGCGCGTGTGCGCGTAGATCTCCGTCGACGCTAGCCGTCCGACGTCGGCGAATGCGACTTCCATGCCCTCCATCGCCAGCACTTCGAAACCCGCGCCTTGAAAGTAGCGCGTAAACATTCCGTTGATGCTGCCGGTGAAATAGGTCACGCCGATGAATTTTCTTATGCCGAGAGCGCGCAGCGCTTCGACTTGAGTCTGACCGGCAGTGACGATGGGGATTTTAAACTCGGCCTCCCAATCTCCGGTAATCTTCTTTTCGCCATCGAAACCATGGACCATGAACGGCGGCGCGCCTTCGGGATGGATCAGATCGACGCCGTCCTTGGCCAGTTCTCCGACCTTCTCGTGAACGGCGTTGAGCGCGGCGCGAAACTCGTCTTCCGTCCCGCGCTGAAAATTCAAGTACACCGGCACCACGCCGATGCCTTCGGGCAGCAGTCGGATGAACTCTTCCAGCGATCCGGGCCGGTGCGTCGGCTTTACAACTCCGACCACGCCGCGCCAACTGGCAAAAACCATAAATTTAGTTCCAATCGTTTCAGACGTTCCACGGGTTTCGGTTCGACCATTGGAACTGTGGAACCTTGGAACGCCTAGAACTGTCTTTATTTGAAGATCTGCGGGAACTTGGCCTTGAGCTGCGCCCGCACGTTCTCCGGCACCTCTACGACTTTGGGAAATTCGCCGCGCAGCTTGCGGTTATAGGGCATGCAGGCGTCGATCAAGATCCGGTTGTTAAAGTTTCCCGGCAAAAACATCGGATCGCGGCCCGAGGACCAGGCTTTTTGGACCAGATCGATATCGGTCACCGGATCGAAGCGCGTCCCCATCGCCCAGAGCACCTGATCGATGTCGGAACAATCGACGTCGTCGTCGACCACCACCGTCCATTTGCCGTTGTACGCGCCGGCCATGCAATTGGATGCGACGTGCAAGACGTTGCGCGCGTGGCCGGGGTAACGCTGGCGGATTTGAATCGCGGTGAAACGCGTGGCCGGCGCGCCCTCGTGATTCCACACGCCGAGAATGTCGGGCAGGCCGCAGGCTTCCAGCGCGTTCCAGATTTCCGCTGCCCCGGCAATGCCTTTCAGCAGGCCGGTTTCATCGACCGGTTTATGCTGCGGAGCGCAAGTGAGAATCGGATTGTTGCGGTACAGGACGGTCTTGACGTTCAGATAGGGCCGCGGCACGACGTCGTCGGAATAATAGCCCATCCACTCGCCGAACGGCCCCTCGGGCCTGCTCTGTCCCGGCACCGCTTCGCCTTCGATGACGATTTCGGCATCGGCGGGAATCGGAAAACCCGTAAACGGTCCCTTGACCACTTCGATCGGCTCACCGCGAATACCTCCGGCAAAATCGTATTCCGAGACGCCGCTCGGCAGCGGGCTGGCTGAGAGCAGGTAAAGCAGCGGGTCCTGGCCGCAGACGATGGCAAATTTGCAGCTCTGACCGCGCTCAAAATACTTGTCGCGATGAATTCGTCCGTGCTTTCCTTCGGTGATCTGGCAGCCGATGGTTTTCTCGTCATAAACCTCGCAACGATAAGCGCCGAAGTTGTACCACTCGGCATCCGGATCTTTGGTGATGCACATGTCCGCCGTGCCGACATAGCGATGCGTATCGGCCTGATGGTGCACCGGCACCGGCAGCTTGAGCACGTCGACCTTGTCGCCTTCCAAAACGTTTTCGAAGATCGGTCCCGATTTGACCATCTTCGGTTTGATCAGCTTCATATCGGTCATGACGTGATGGTAGGCCTTGACGATATCGGCCTTGCGCTCGTATTCGAGCGGTAACCCGAGGGTCAGCGCGACGCGCTTGATCGTCGAGAACTGACCGTAGAGAGTTCGATAGCCTTTTGGGTAGTCGGGAATTTCGTCGAAGAGAATGGCCGGCGCTTTCCCCTTGCCGCTTTCGGTGAGCATCTGGGTAATCGATCCCATCTCGCGGTCCCAATGCGCGCCGTTCACTTTGAGCAGCTCGCCGATCTTGTCGACTTGCTCGATCCAATCACGCAAGCCGCGATAGGTGACGGTGCTTTCCGAGGCGCCGATTCGTTCCGGACGTGCCATATATGCCTCCTGCAAAAATTAAAGGCTTTAGTTGAGGTTCCTTCACCTTACGTTCGGCTCTGTGGCTTGTCAAGAAAGTGGCCGCTCGACCGCTTGTCCCCCGGTCTAGGTAATGCTATGACGCGAATCGGCTTAGGGCGTGTTCGGTTATCCTGGCGCAACAACGCGATGAGCGGGGGTCTTCCATGACCGCAAGAAAATCATACGATCGGCAACTACGCACCATCGGCCAATCCCTCGAAGCCCAGCGCATCAACGTCTTCGAGCTCAGCAGCGAGGGGGATGGTTACGTCATTAAAGGCGAGCCGGATAGAGAAGCCTCGCTCTTGGCGGCGTTAAGAAGCTGGCAGAGGCGGCTCCGCAGTGATGGCGTCGATCGCTCGTTGACCTTTAGCTCTTACGACATGGACGAACTCGATCGACAAGGACGAGCCCGTCGATCGAAAAACAACCGGCTCCCAGACTTTCACAGTCTCCCCAACACCCTAAGAATGGTCGGCTCCTATCTGGAAGCCAAGCAAGCCGAGCTTATCGAATTACGGAAGCACGAGCTGAGCTTCTCAATTCTCTCGCGCAGTAAACTGGGCCATCCCGAGTTTGAAGAGAAGAGCCTCGGCTCGTTTTACGATTTGTTCGTTAAACTGCATTCAAAACGAGCGAGTGCTACGAGGCGCTAGACACCAACCCTCCGGACCGATGGCGGATTTGCACTGCGCCAGAGTAGGTCCAACTTCCATCAGCCAAGCCACAGCATAAACCAAATCACCGCTGCGAGAACGATAGAACAGAACACCGCGGCTGAGCCTAGATCCTTTGCCCGACCGGAAAGCTCATGCAAGTCGCTGCCGATCCGATCGACGACGGTCTCGATGGCCGAGTTGATGACTTCCACGACGATGACCAGGAGACAGCTGCCCACGAGCAACGCCCGTTCGACCGTCGTTTCACCAATCCACCAAGCCACTGGAATCGCGATCAGGAGAATGTAGCACTCGTAGCGCAACGCCGCTTGCGTGCGCCACCCTTGGTGCAGGCCGCGCCACGAATATCGCGTCGCCGCGATGATGCGCCGAATCGGAACGATGACGGCGGCCCTGATTAAGCCCATGGATGATGTGAATGCGTTAGGGGATCAGAAGCAATGACGTTCGTTTGGAGTACTGGAGTGGTGGAGTGCTGGAGTAATGGATTGAAACCGATACTCCAAAATACTCCTATACTCCAACACCCCGTTCGCTCCCCGCCCCGAGATCTCATTGAGCGGCTTGCATCATACTTTCAGCAAACCGCGCGCCTAGGTTCTACCCTTGAGCGCGTCCAAGACTTTCTCCGCCGTGATCGGCAGGGTTGTGATGCGCACCCCGACCGCGTCTTCGACCGCATTCGCGATGGCCGCCGCAGTGGGAATCAGCGCGGTTTCACCGATGCTCATGCTGTGATACGGCCCGCTGCCGAAGTCCGATTGCAGGATCGAGGTCGTCAGTTCGGGGATATCCCGGATGTTGGGAATTTTGTAGTCACCGAGGTTCGTCACCAAGACTTTACCGCTTTCATCATGGGCGAGGTTTTCGATGATGCCATATCCAAGTCCCATGATGACGCCGCCGTCGATCTGTCCTTGATGCGTCATCGGATTTAAGATCGTCCCGGTATTATGCGCGGTCGTGAGCTTTTTTACGTGTACTTCGCCGGTCTCGGCGTCGACTTCGACTTCGGCAACCTGCGCCACCAGGGATGCTTCAGGACCGTCAGCCATATTAACGTAGTGCCCTTCGGCCGTCAGCGGGCTGCCGTGCGCGCGCACGATCTCGGCGTAAGTCATGCGCCGTTCGGCGCGGCCGTGGGTCACGCCGCCATCATAAATAATCAACTCATCGGGCGATGCAGCCATCAATTGCGCCGCCACTCTGAGGATTTCCGCGCGCAGCTTGCGCGCCGCATCGAGTGTGGAGTTACCGTGCACGCGCGTGCTGCTGCTACCGCGCACGCCGGTATCCTTGATGACCTTGGACGAGTCCAGCATTTCGGTCTCAATCGAATCGAGCGGCACCTTCAGCTCCTCGCCGACGACCTGGCGCATCATGGTAAAAACACCCGGCCCGGTATCGGTCACGGCAGAGGAAAGCGTGACCTTGCCGTCGGCATCAACTCGCAGCAACGCGTACGATTCGCCGCCTTTGGAAACCCAATCGGCGACGGCGCAGCCGCGACCGACATTTTTGGCCTTGGCACGGCCATAGCCGGATTCGTTCAATGCGCGGGTCAGCGTTTCGGTGGCTTTGATGTGGGGAATCACGTGTCCGAGCGGCGAGCTATCGCCGTCACGCATCAGGTTCATCCGGCGGAACTCGGCGGGGTCGAGACCCAAACGCCGCGCAACCAGATCCGCCTGGCTCTCGCACGCGAAGATCGCTTGCAAGTGACCGGGAGCGCGCATATAGCCGCACGGCATTTTATTCGTGTAAACATAATTTTCTTCGAGGAGGCAGTTCGGTACTCGATAAGGCCCGGGAGCGTCGTGGGCTCCGACCAGGTAGCCCTGAGGTCGATAGGCGCCGTAGGCGCCGCTGTCGAAGACAAACTGAACATGCTGCGCAATCAATAGGCCATTGCTCTTAACTCCGGTTTTAACTGTGATGACCGCGCCGTGGCGCGGATTGCCGGCCATCAATTCTTCGCTGTAGTCGATCAGCAACTTCACCGGTCGGCCGCTCTTCTGCGCCAAAGCGTAACATAGCGCAACGTCATTGCCGTCGCCTTTGCCGCCGAAGTCGCCGCCGACGTAACAGGGCCGAATGATCAGGCTTGCGGGCGGCACCTGTAACGCGTTGCCGACCTGGTCGCGGAGCGCAAAGGGACTTTTGTTCGACGACCAGACCTCCGCCGTCCCGTCGGAATTGATCCGCAGCACCGAGCAGTGCGGTTCGATATAGGCCTGATGCACCGCGGCAACCCTGAAAGTATTTTCCACGACCACGTCGGACTGCCGAAAGCCCTCTTCCACTTCCCCCTTTTTCCAGTTGAGGCGCACAAAAACATTGCTTGGCGCATCGATCTTGTGCAGCAAACCTTGGTACTCACCGACACCGGGGTGAAGCAGCGGCGCGTCCGCGCGCATCGCCGCCAGCGGATCGATGACCACGGGAAGTTCTTCATACTCCACATCGATCAGGTCGAGCGCCGTCTGCGCAATCGTTTCGCTCTCCGCTGCCACGGCGGCGACCTTTTCACCGGCGTAGCGCACCACGCCATCGGCGAGCAGCGGCATGTCGATAATTTTTTTTCCGATGCGGGCGCCGGTCAGGTCCGCGCCGGTCAAGATCGCTTTGACGCCGGACAAACTCTGGGCCCTGGAGAGGTCGATTTTTTTGATGCGGCCGTGCGCGATCGGACTGCGTAGAACTTTCGCCCAAAGCATTTCGGGCAGAGTGACATCGACCGCATAAACCGCCCCACCGCCGACTTTTTGTTCTCCTTCCACTCTCGGACTAGGAATTCCGACGCTTCGGATGTCACTCATCTCAGCTCACCTCTGGTTAAGCCCATGACCGGATCCCACTTTACTGTTTTTTTCCTTGCTCATTCGTTGGATTGCTGCAAAATCCATTTTCTTGCGCGCGTTTTGCTTGTTTTCAAACCATGATTCGTGGTAGTTACAACAACCCGAGATTCGTAGCAAGTGCGCAACAAGGAGGATTTGCTAGTGGACGATGTTAAGAGTCAGATGGAAGGTGTAACCCGAGTCTACAATGAGTTGGACGATAAGATATCCGACAAGGGCGGCGTGCAGAATTTGTTCGGTATGAACCGAAAGATCCGCCAGGCCCTGGAATCAATCAGCATTGGCGAGCTCGATTCCATGCTCGCCGAAATTCACCGAGCCAAAGAAGGATTAACTCGCCTCCAGGAAGACGTTGTCGAGATCCGCGTCTTGAAGGAAGTTCTAAACTCACCCATGTCCAAACAAGTAAACGGCCAGGCTCAGCCCTAAGCCAAGCTTCGTCGTTGCATTTGCATCCGCACGTCCATTTGAAACATTGCGGATGTTAGCTCTGTTTGGGTAGCGACAGGTGTTGCAGCCGGCTGAATAGCTCACCCAGCAGAGCCACGCCGGCGACCAGCCCATCGCGATAGGCAATCGCCTGATTCGAGTACGGCGACACGCGCGCGCCCGGCATCGTTATTCCTATCAAATTCAACGGATCGGCTGCCGAGACAATCACCGTTTCGCCGCTTGCCGACTCGTGTCGGATTCGACGCAGCGCGTCGACCGCCTCGGGCAACGCAAACTGTTCGCCGACGAACCCTTCGACAAAACGACCGCCGCGGATTTCGCCACGCGCTTCCAAGCGCCGGTAGATCGACAACAGACTGCGCCACGATGGCATGATCGTTTCACGCGCCAGCAATTCCCGAAAAACGATGCCGTAGCGTTGCAGTAACTGGCGGGCGCGCCGTTCCGCCACCGCATCACTGCTCATCGATTGATCGGCGTGACGGCTGCGCCAAAGCGACCACCGTCCCACCGGCATGGAGCGCTCTGCGCTTTTGCCACCGGAGATAACGTGAAGGCTGCGCCGCCGATCCAACCGCTTGTGATCCGGGGTCAAGAGAACTCGAAGGCCGGCGATGCCGTCGCCACTGGCGAGACCGTGCGCCACGAGTTGCCACAGCGCTTCTTCAACTTTGACCTTCAAAAGCCCCGTGGCTCGCGCGATATCGTTAAGAAATGAAGCGCCGTGACCCTCGAGATAGCGGGCCACTTCGAGCGCCATCGGCGACAATGTAGAGATTTGATCGAAACGCACGTTCAGCGCTTCGAGAAAGGCATCAAGTTCTTCACGTACCAACATCGAGATCGGCGCATTGCGCGCCGGCGCCAGAATTCGCTTGCCGCGGCGGGTTCGGCCCACTGGCGGAACCGCTTCACCGCCACCGGCCTCCGACTTTAATCGCCCCCAAGCGACAATCCCGGCCAGGCAAAGATGCTCGAGATCAGCCGGATCGTAGTGATCGATGCGCGCCGGCAGCACATGCTGTTCCCAAGCGGGCGCCGGCAGCTCCAGTCCCTGCAACTGTTGCACGATTTGCAAGATGCCGTCGCGGCCGCGCAGATTCGTGCCCGGCGCCGCATGTTGCCACGCCAGCAGGAAGCGCATGAACTGAGTCGCCGAGACCGGCTCGATTTCCTTGCGCATGCGCCCGAGAGTCAGACGATGGATGCGCGCGAGCAACACGCGATCGCACCATTCCGTCTCTCCGCCCGGGCGCGCCGCGCCGCTGAACGCGCCGCGCAAGACAACACCTGCGCTCTCCAAAGCGATCAACGCCGCCGCGATTTTGTCACGCGGCAGCCCCAGTCGATCCGCTAGTTCGCTCGTGGTGATTGGACCGCTGACTTCGAGCCAACCCTGAACGATTTTCTTATACGCTTCTTCCGCACCGGCAGCGGTTTCACTGAAACCGAGCGGCACTTCGATCGGCGAAGCCCAGGTGACATCGGCAATCGCGATGCGAATCAAGTCGGCCCGCTCCGCCGCAACATAGGCGCGTTGCCGTGTATTCGCGACCGCCCAAGTCGCTAAAGCAACCCGGCCGTCTCTGATCAACGCCTCCGCCAAGGAGCGCCAATCGGTCCGGTAATTTTCCGGGAGAATGCCAATGCCGAGCAAGAGATCATGCAGCTCATCGGCGTTACGCGCCTCGGGCCAAGCCTGACGGCGCACTGCGTCGATCGCGGCGGCATCGAGCCGGCCGAATTCCTGCGCGAGCCGCGGATCGATCCGGCGCAGCGACACAGCCCGTGCCCGGCGCTCTTCGAGCGGAGCGTCGTCCAGGAAGGCGTACGGATTGGCATTGAGAATCTCATGGGCCATCGGCGACGGCGCCGGCGTATCGACCGCAAGGGTCTCTATCGTGCCGCTTTCGATGCGCCCGAGAATCTCCCTGAGACCGTCGATGTCCATCGCCTCGTGCAAGCAATCGCCGATGGTTTCCTTGACCAAGGGGTGGTCGGGCAGCTCGACCGGACCCGTGCGATTGTCTTGGCACATCACCTGCTCGGGAAACACGGCGGCCAAGAGATCTTCGGCGCGCATGCGTTGAAGCGCGACCGCAACCTTGCGCCCGCCGTCGTGCCGTTTGATTGCCAAAGCTCGCGTTGCGTTCCAACGCCAGCGGTTATCGAACATCGGCGAGGCCAGCGCCGCCTGAGTCAAATTGGACTCGAGATTACCCGGCCGCAGCATGGAAAAAACTTCAGCCAACGGAAACGAATGCTGCTCGACCAGGGAAATGCATAGGCCGTCGTCGGTCGCCGCCGCCTGGAGCTCCCGGTCAAAACTGACGCAAAAGCGTTTGCGCAGCGCCAGCCCCCAGGCGCGATTGATGCGCCCGCCCCACGGCGAATGCAGTATCAATTGCATGCCGCCGGCCTCGTCGAAGAAACGCTCGGCGATAATCCTGTCCTGCGACGGGACCGTGCCGAGTATCTGCAGTGTGTCGGCAACGTAATCGACGATCTGCTCGGCGGCACTCTGCGGCATGGAGACTTGATCGATCAGCCACTCTGCCGCGCGTCGGCGATCCGGCAGAAACTCCGCCACGGTTTTGCGCAAGTCGGATACCGCCGTCGACAGCTCGAGTGTGCGCGCCGGAGCCTCGCCGAGCCAAAATGGGATACTCGGTGGCAAGCCCTGGGCATCTTCGACCCAAACCGTTCCCGCGGCGACGCGCCGAATGCGCCAGGAGCGATTGCCCAGGAGAAAAATATCACCGGCGAGACTTTCGATCGCGAAATCTTCGTTCACCGTGCCGACGAAGATTTCGCTGGGAAACTCGATGACTCGGTAATCCGCCGTGTCCGGGATCGCGCCGCCATTGGTGATCGCGGTCAGGCGCGCGCCGCGTCGAGGGCGCAACATACCGTGGATGCGATCGCGATGCAGGTATGCGCTCCGGCGGCTTCGCCTGGTTTCCACCCCCTCGCTGAGCATTTCTAGGAGCTGGTCGAAATCTTCCCGCGCCAGATCTTTGTACGGGTAAGCTGATCGCACAAGCTGCCACATCCGTCGCTCGCTGATGCCGGCCTCCTCGCGTTTACTGTGCGCGTCGCTGACGTTCCTTGGGGTCGCTTCCAGACTCGCGACGGTGGCGACGATCTGCTGTGCCAAAACATCGAGCGGTTTGTTAATGATCGCAAGCTTGTCCAACTCGCCCTGGCCCACGGCGCGAATCGCCGCGACCGATTGCAGCAGATCATCGCGCGTGAGCGGGAACAAGATTCCCTTCGGAATGGCGCCCAGCCAGTGACCGGACCGGCCGACTCGCTGCAACAGAACGGCCAGATTACGCGGTGAGCCGATGTGACAGACGACATCGACGTGGCCGATATCGATACCGAGCTCCAACGACGCGGTTGCCACGACGACGGAATATCGTCCGGACTTGAGCTTTTCTTCGACTTCAAGGCGAGTCTTGCGCGATAAGCTGCCGTGGTGCGCGCCGACCTTGCCCTCGCCGAGCCTCTCGGTAAGCTGATGCGCCACCCGCTCGACCAAGCGCCGTGTGTTGACAAACACCAAGGTGGTGCGCTGCGCTTCGATCCGCTCAACGAGCTTGTCGTAGACCGCTGCCCAGATATCCTGGCGAATGATCGGACCCAGCTCTCCATCGGGCACTTCGATGCTAAGTTCCATCTGCCGCCGATGACCGACGTCGACAATGGCGCATTCAGGACTGCCGCCGGGGCGATGATGCTCCGAGCCGACCAGGAAGCGGGCGACTTCCTCGATCGGTTTTTGCGTCGCACTCAAACCGATCCGCTGCAGGGAACGGCCGGTTAAGGCATCGAGACGCTCGAGTGAGAGCGCCAGATGCGCGCCGCGCTTGTCTTGCACCACGGCGTGGATCTCGTCGACGATCAGCGTATCGGCGGTTTTGAGGAATTCGCGGCTGCGCGCCGCGGTGAGCAGGATATAGAGCGACTCGGGCGTGGTGATCAGAATGTGCGGCGGTCGTCGGACCATTGCTTGGCGCTCATGGGCCGGCGTATCCCCCGAGCGCACGGCGACTCGGATGGTCGGCAGCAAAATGCCTTCCCGTCCCGCCAGCTGGTAGATTTCCGCCAGCGGCGTTTGAAGATTCTTGGCGATATCGTTGCCGAGCGCCTTGAGCGGCGAGACGTAAACCACGCTGGTGCGTTCGTCCAGCTCTCCGGTAAGCGCACGTTTAATCAGCCGGTCGATCGACCAGAGAAATGCCGCGAGGGTTTTCCCCGAGCCGGTCGGCGCAGCGATCAGGGTCGAGACACCGGAACTGATCGCTTGCCAACCTTCGAGCTGCGCCGCAATCGGACTTTGAAAACGTTCGACGAACCAGCGCCAGACCAGTGGGTGAAAAGACGGGACCAAGACATCCTCTGAACAACAGTCACGCGTTAATATAGAAGTCGAAAAGCCGGTGCAGCCAGGCCGTGCCCTTGACGAACTACTTCGCCGGCTTAGTTTCCGCCTTGGCTGGCGCTTTAGTTTCCGGGCCAGCCCCGACACCGCGATTCAGCAGCTCTTCCATGACCATTTTCGCGCCGGCGTGGCCCTTGTCGGCAAGCTCGCTCACTTTGTTAACGAGACTTTGGAACTGTGTCTGAATCTTCTGGGCTTCCTGAATCGCCGCCTGCTGGCTTCCTTTGACCAACGTCAGGTTGCTGCGCTCGTTGAGCAACTGAAACGTCTGGAAACCGAAGTAAATCGTCAGCGCCGCCAAGGTGAGGCTCAAGGGCAACGTCAACGATGAGGGCTCCACCCTGCGGGACTCCAAGCGCTCCGCCTCGTCGATGTTTTGGCTCTCGTCATCCGCAGCCATGACGCCTCACTTTTGCGGCGCTACGCTTTCGGGCGCGGCATCGAGATTGATGCCGCTCTCGGCCAGCAATTTTTTAAGCTCCGCGTCGTTGGTCTTTAATGCCATGTTAGCGAGCACCGTGATGAGCTGGCGATTGAGGGTTTCGAGCTGAATCGTCTGCGTAATCTCTTGTTGGCGCTCGCTGACCTCTGCTTGGATCGACTGGTTTCCCAAGGCGATGACCACATTGACGATCACCAACAGGAGAATCAGGGCCGACCATGCCGTGAACAGAATCTTGGATTTTTTATTCATGGGATTTGTGCGGGCAAGAAACGCCAATGGACGCGCGGCGCGCACCGGCAGTGACATCAATAAATTAGACTGCCGAGCCGCTCCCAGCGCACCCAGCGGTCCGTGCCGTCCCAAGACCAGTAAATCAGGAAGGCCTTGCCGCGCACCTCGTCAAGGTCGACGAAGCCCCAGAATCGGCTATCGTAACTGCGATCGCGATTGTCGCCCATGACGAAAATATGGTTTGCCGGCACCGTTTTCGGGCCGTAATCATCGCCGCTGCCGACTCCGCCCGCTTGCGGGTCGTAACCGGCGAAGTGTCCGTGCGGATCCTCGATCTGCGTGCCGTTGATGAAAATTTTTTTGTCGCGGATCTCCACGGTATCCCCGGCGACAGCGACGACTCGCTTGATAAAATCCTTGGAACGATCCTCCGGGTAGATAAACACCACCACATCGCCACGCTGCGGGCTGCTGTACTGCACCAGATAGCGCTCGAGGAAGGGAATCCGCAAGCCATAAGACAGCTTATTAACCAGAATATGGTCGCCGATCTGCAAGGTCGGAATCATCGAACCGGACGGAATTTTAAACGCTTGCACGATGAATGTCCTGATAAACAGCGCCAGAATCAGCGCCATGATAATCGCTTCCGCGTACTCGCGAAAAGCCGATTTTGTCTTCACCGTTGCAGGCTGCTCCATTACACTTTGCTCTTTCACTTTATTTACCTTTTCCGACGCCATAAAATTTGCGGCGTTAAACCTTTAGCGCCGCGAGAAACGCCTCTTGGGGTATTTCCACCTTGCCGACCTGCTTCATGCGCTTTTTGCCTTCCTTCTGGCGCTCCAAAAGCTTGCGCTTGCGCGTAATATCACCGCCGTAACATTTGGCCGTCACGTTTTTGCGCAGGGCTTTGACCGACTCACGCGAGATCACGCGGCTGCCGATGGCAGCTTGGATAACCACTTCGAAAAGCTGGCGCGGGATCAACTCGCGCATCTTCTGCACCAGATCGCGGCCGCGGTAGTAGGCCTTATCGCGATGCACGATCATGGACATGGCATCGACCACTTCGCCGTTGATGCGCACGTCGAGCTTGACCAGGTCCGCAGCGCGGTAGCCGGCGATCTCGTAATCCATCGATGCGTAACCCCGGCTAACCGATTTTAGCCTATCATAAAAATCTACGACAATCTCATTGAGAGGCAACTCATAAACCACCGCCACCCGTTTGGGACCCAGGTACCGGATTTCCTTTTGGCTACCGCGTTTTTCTTCACAAATCTTGAGCACGCCGCCGAGAAACTCCTGGGGCAAGTGCAAGGTCGCCTGGATCACCGGCTCTTCTATCCGTTCGATCTCGGATTCGTTCGGCAACCTCACCGGATTATCGATCATCAGCGTTTCACCGGTCACCGTCACCACCCGGTAGATCACCGTCGCCGCGGTGGTGATCAGGCTGAGGGCGAACTCGCGCTCGAGCCGCTCGCGCACGATGTCCATGTGAAGGAGGCCGAGAAAGCCGCAGCGGAAACCGAAACCGAGCGCCTGCGACGTTTCCGGCTCGTAGGTAAACGACGAATCGTTGAGACGGAGCTTTTCCAGCGCTTCGCGCATTGCCTGGTACTGGCCCGAGTCGGTGGGATAGAGCCCGCTGAACACCATCGGCTTCATCGGTTTGAATCCGGGCAGCGGCTGCACGCTCGGGTGATCATCCGCCGTAATCGTGTCGCCGATCTGGGTTTCGGCGACCTCCTTGATTCCAGCCATGAGAAAGCCGACCTCGCCGGCTCTCAGCTCCGCCACCTCCACGGGACCCGGAGAGAACACCCCGAGACGCAGGACTTCGAAGGCGTTGCCGCTCGCCATCATGCGGATCTTGGTCCCCTTGCGCACCGCGCCGTCGAAAATCCGCATCATCACCACCGCACCGTGGTAGGGATCAAACCAGCTGTCGATGATCAATGCGCGCAGCGGCGCCCCCGGATCGCCCTTGGGCGGCGGAAAGTGTTTGACGATGCCTTCGAGAATCTCTTCGGTGCCAATCCCTTCCTTGGCGCTCGCCATGACCGAAGCGGAGGCGTCCAGGCCGATCACCTCTTCGATTTCGCTTCTTACCCGCTCCGGCTCGGCGCTCGGCAGGTCGATTTTGTTAATCACCGGAAGAATTTCCAATTTGTGATCCAGCGCCATGTGCACGTTGGCGACCGTTTGCGCTTCAACTCCTTGCGCGGCATCGACGACCAACAGCGCGCCCTCGCAAGCCGCCAGGCTGCGCGAGACTTCGTAAGTGAAATCGACGTGGCCGGGAGTATCGATCAGGTTGAGCTTGTACTCTTTGCCATCCTTGGCCCGGTAGCTCAGGCAAACCGGACTGGCTTTTATGGTAATGCCGCGCTCGCGCTCGAGCTCCATGCTGTCGAGGATTTGATCGGTCCGCTCGCGCGCGCTCACCGCGCCGGTGAACTCCAACAAGCGGTCCGCCAGGGTCGACTTGCCGTGATCGATGTGAGCAATGATGGAAAAATTTCGAATATGATCGAGAGTCATTGGCCGGCCGTCGCGCGATAATATTCGGCCGTGCGCAGAAGCCCATCCGCCAGCGTCGTCTGCGGCCGCCAGCCGAGCACTTGGGCGGCCAGGCGCGCGTCAAGGCAGCTGCGCCGCTGCTCGCCGGGCTTGGCCGGCCCATGCACCGCTTCGATCGGACTGCCGACGGCTTGCCGTAGATGATCAAAGATCCTGACCACATCGGTCTCCACGCCGGTGCCGATGTTGACGGCACCGACGAACCGCGAATCCAGGGCCGCGACATTGGCGGCCACGACATCGCCGACATAGACATAGTCGCGCGTTTGGCCGCCGTCGCCGTTAATCACCGGTGTCTTGCCCGTCAAAAGCAGTGACAAGAAAATCGCCACCACGCCGGCCTCGCCTTTGGCGGATTGACGCGGTCCGTAGATATTGGCATATCGCAGCGCGATGTACGGGAGACCGAAAGCCTGTTGATAATAGGAGAGGTAAAGCTCGCCCGCCCGTTTGCTCACGCCGTAAGGGCTCGCCGGCCGTGTCGGGTGATCTTCCGCCGCCGGAAACACGTCCTGCTCGCCGTAAACCGCTCCGCCCGAAGACGCGAACATCACTTTTTTGACCGCGCAATTCTTGCACGCTTCGAGCAAGTTGATGAAGCCGATGATGTTGACGCGCGCGTCAAAGCCGGGATCGGCCACCGAATGGCGTACATCCATTTGCGCGGCGTGATGGCTCAACGCGTCCGGTTTGATCCTTTCGATCAATCGGGCCGCCTTCGGATCGGCGATATCGACCTCGTGTAGGTCCGCTCTCGGATTGAGATTGATGCTTTGGCCGGTGGAGAGATCATCGACAATATGCACTTCGTGGCCGCGTTCGAGGTAGGCGTCGACGATGTGCGAGGCAATGAACCCGGCGCCTCCGGTGACAACGATTCTCATGTTTTTTGCTCCGCCAGCCGGGTGCGAAAGTACTCAATGGTTTTTGCCAGCCCCTCTTCGAGCGTGACCTTGGGCTCCCATTTGAGAATCCGCTTGGCCTTGGCGATATCGGGCTGGCGCACCTGCGGATCGTCCTCGGGCAGAGGTTTGTACTCGATTTTACTCTTCGAACCGGTCAGCTTGATTATCTTTTCGGCGAATTCGAGAACGGTCATCTCGTAAGGATTGCCGATGTTGACCGGCAGATGGTGCTCCGTCGCAAGCAGCTTGTTGATGCCGTCGACCAGATCGTCGACGTATTGAAAGCTCCTGGTCTGCTGGCCCTGGCCATAGACCGTCAACGGCTCTCCTTGAAGCGCCTGCATAATGAAATTCGGCACCACCCGGCCATCGTGCATGCGCATGCGCGGACCATAGGTATTGAAGATCCGCACGATGCGCGTATCCAACCCATGGTAGCGATGGTACGCCATGGTCATGGCCTCGGCGAACCGCTTCGCTTCGTCGTAGACGCCGCGCGGTCCGATCGGATTCACGTTGCCCCAATACTCTTCATTTTGCGGCCGCACGAGCGGATCGCCGTAGACTTCAGAGGTCGATGCCAGTAAATAAACGGCACCCTTCGCTTTGGCCAGACCCAGAGTATTGTGGGTGCCCAGCGCGCCCACCTTGAGGGTCGGAATCGGCAGCTCGAGATAATCGACCGGGCTCGCGGGCGAGGCAAAATGCAGGATGTAATCGAGCGGCTCCGGCACCTCGATATAACGGCTCACGTTGTGATCGATGAAGCGAAACCGTGGGTTCTTGAGAAACGCCCCGATGTTGTGTTTGGCGCCAGTCGAGTAATTATCCATGCACAGCACTTCATGGCCTTGACCGAGGAAACTCTCGCACAAATGGGAGCCGATAAAACCGGCGCCGCCGGTCACTAAGTATCTAGCCATGATTGCGTCCTATTGAGTAGTAGGTAAACCCGAGCTTGCGCAGATCGGCCGGATCGTAGATGTTTCGGCCATCGAAAATGATCGGCTTGGCCAGCAGATTTCTGATTCGCTCGAAATCGGGACGGCGAAACTCGTTCCATTCGGTTAGCACGAGCAGCGCCGCAGCGCCGTGCAACGCGTCGTAGTTCCGATGCGTGTATTGGATCCGGTCACCGAAAATTTTTCTTGCTTCCTCCATCGCCTCCGGATCAAAGGCCTGCACGCGCGCGCCCCCGGCGAGCAAGGACTCAATGACCGGAATCGCGGGGGCATCGCGCATGTCGTCGGTTCTCGGCTTGAAAGCGAGTCCCCATACAGCGAAAGTCACGCCCGATAAGTTAGCGCCGAAGTGACGCTTGACCTTTTCGACCAGGAGGTTCTTTTGCCGCTCGTTGACGGCCTCGACCGCCTTGAGCAAGACCATCTCCAGCTCTTCGCCGCCCATGCCGATCATTGCGCGAATATCTTTTGGAAAGCACGATCCGCCGTAGCCGACGCCCGGGAAGATAAAGTGCGGGCCGATGCGGCGGTCCAAACTGATCGCGCGCCGCACCTCGCCGATGTCGGCATTCATTTGTTCGCAGAGCCGTGCCACTTCATTGATGAAGGAAATCTTGGTCGCCAGCATGGCATTGGAAGCGTACTTGCTCATCTCCGCGCTGCGGCTGTCCATGATGAGGATCGGATTGCCGGTTCGAACAAACGGCTCATAAAGCTCTTTGACCGCTTCCAGAGCTTCGGCGTGATCGCCGCCGAGCACGACCCGGTCGGGTTTCATGAAATCGTCGACCGCGGCGCCCTCCTTGAGAAACTCGGGATTGGAAACGACCGCAAAGGGCTGCGCCGTTTCTTCGCCGATCCATTGTTTAATTCGATCGGCCGTGCCCACCGGGACGGTACTCTTGGTGACGATGACTTTGAAGGAATCCATCGCCTTCGCGATTCCTTTGGCGGTGGCTCGCACATAGTCCAAATTGGCGTTGCCATTCAGTCCCTGGGGAGTTCCGACCGCAATGAAAACGATCGCCGATTTTTTTACCGCGGCCGCCAAATCCATGCTGAACGACAGGCGCTGCTCGGCGGCATTGCGCCGGACCATTTCTTCTAAACCCGGCTCATAAATCGGCACCTTGCCGAGCTTGAGCATTTCGATTCTGCTCTCATCGATATCGACGCAGATCACGTCGTTGCCGGTCTCCGCAAAACAGGTGCCCGCAACCAATCCGACATAACCTGCGCCAACGATCGCCAACTTCATGTTCGCCCTCCACCCTGCAAAATTTCGCCGATGACGTAAAACGTACGATCCTGGGATTCATGATAGATTCGCGCCAGCATTTCGCCCAGCAGGCCCATGGTCACGAATTGAAAACCGATGAAAATCAGCAGAATCGACAGCAGGAGCAGCGGCCGGTTGCCGATTTCAAGATGGTAAATAAGTTTTTGCACGCTCAAATAGAGCGCGAGCGCGAATCCGATCAGGCCGCTGATCACCCCGATCGGGCCGAATACATGCGCCGGGCGTGTCGAGTAGCTGCTTAAGAACTTAACGGTGAGCAAATCCAGCACGACTCGCAGTGTGCGCGTGAGTCCGTAATTCGACCCGCCATGGAGCCGCGCCCGGTGATTGACCTTGAGTTCGGCGACCTGGGCGCCGCGCTCGTAAGCGATCGCCGGAATAAACCGATGCATCTCGCCGTAAAGCCGCAGGCCTTTCGCGATATCCTTGCGCATCGCTTTAAGCGTGCAGCCGTAATCGTGTAATTTCACTTTCGTCGTCCACGATATCAAACGGTTAGCGATCATTGAAGGCAGGCGCCGATTGAGCCATGGGTCCCGACGCTCGAAGCGCCAACCGACGACCAGATCGTTTCCCTGTTCGATCTTGGCGAGCAATGCCGGTATATCGGCCGGGTCGTTTTGTCCGTCACCATCCATGAGCACGACGATCTCGCCCTGGGCGTAAGCCAACCCGGCCGCCAAAGCCGCCGTTTGTCCGAAATTGCGCTTAAGCCGGATAATATGGAGCGTGGGCTGGCTCTCGTGCAGCCGGCTTAAGAGCGTGAAGGTCTGGTCCCGGCTACCGTCGTCCACGACGATGATCTCGTAGCTCTTCTCCAGAGAGGACACGACGCTATGGATCTCGCGGATTACGGGTTCGACGTTTTCCTCTTCATTGAAAACGGGAACAACGATCGACAACTCCATCGCTTCAGGAATGAAAATCAGTCAGCTGAATAAACCGCTGGTAGCGTTCTTCAATTTCCGGCATCGACACGTCGGTGAGCCGTTTGACGCCGAAATCTTCTACGGTGAACGAAGCAACCACCGAGCCGTAGACAATGGCGCGCCGCAAACCGCCCTGGCCAAGGTCGGCCGAACGTGCCAACTGGCCGAGAAATCCGCCCGCGAACGAGTCACCCGCACCGGTGGGGTCGAACACTTCCTCCAGGGGATAGGCCGGCGTGGCAAACACCGAAGAGTCCGAAAATTGCAGGACGCCGTACTCGCCGCGTTTGATCAGCACCATCTTGGGACCCATCTTGAGGATGGCGCGCGCCGCCTTGACGATATTGTCGTAGCCGCTCAACAACCGCGCCTCGGAATCATTGATGACTAGGATCTCGATCCGTTGGAGCACCCTTTTAAGCTCTTCCCGGCTCTCGCGAATCCAATGATCCATCGTGTCGCAAACGACTAGCTTGAGACGGCGGATTTGGCGCAGCACTTCCATTTGCATCGCAGGATCGATGTTGCCCAGAAACACATATTCCGCGTCGCGGTAAGGCTCGGGCAATTTTGGCTCAAAGCCGGCCAAGACGTTTAACTGGAGCTCGACGGTATCGCGCAAATTGATGTCCTCATGATAGCGACCGCGCCAGTGAAAGGTATCGCCCTCGGCGCGCTGAATGCCCTGGATGTCGATCTTCCGCTGGGTGAACAGGTCGAGATAATCCTGCGGAAAATCCCGGCCGATCACACCGACGATCCGCACCGGGGCGAAAAAGCACGCGGCGAGAGCGAAATAGGATGCCGAGCCGCCGAGAATACGCTCCGCCGAGCCGAACGGCGTTTCAATCGAATCGAATGCCACTGTGCCAACCACCAAGACGCTCATAAATATTTCCCGATTAGCGGTCGCAATGCCGCGCTAAGCTTCTTCGGAATCCGCGACCGTTCCGTGATGATAGCATCCTTTAGCGCCGAGGCACAGACGCACGAACGCTGCCTGGGGAACTCGCCAAGCGCGCGGCGAATCACGCGCTGCGCCAAGTCAACATTGCGTTTGAGCACGGCGAGCACGTGCTCGATTTCCACGTCACCCGCATGCTCGTTCCAACAATCGTAATCGGTGGCCAGCGCCATCGTGACAAAACAGATCTCCGCCTCGCGCGCCAGCTTCGCTTCCTGGAGATTGGTCATGCCGATCACGTGGGCATTCCAGCTGCGGTATAAATGGGACTCGGCGCGAGTCGAGAACTGCGGTCCCTCCATGCACAGATACGTTCCGCCGGCATGAACATTGGCATTCTCCTGGCGCGCCGCGCCGGCGAGCACCTGGGATAGATCCTTGCAAAATGGATCGGCCAAGCTCACGTGCGCCACCAGACCATTGCCAAAGAAGGTGCTGGGACGCTGCGTCGTGCGATCGATAAACTGGTCGGGAATGACCAAGTCTCCGGGTGTGATGTTCTCCCGCAAACTGCCGACTGCGCTGACCGAAATGATGCGTTCGACACCGAGTTTTTTAAGCGCGAAAATATTGGCGCGAAAATTCACCTCGGTCGGAAGCCAGCGATGTCCCTTGCCGTGGCGCGGCAAAAATATCAATTCGAACTCGCCGAGCCGGCCGCTGATGAGCTTATCGGACGGCTTACCGAAGGGAGTTCTGACCTCGATCTCCCGTATCCGGCCGAGCCCCGCGATCTGGTAAAGACCGCTGCCGCCTATGACGCCGACAATGGGGGGTGCCATCCGCCTGTCAGACCGCTTCAGCCGCGAGTCCGCGCCGCCGCATCCGTCCCGCCTCCTCGCCTTGAAGTTGTCCGCAAGCCGCCTGAATGTCGTCGCCACGCGGCCGGCGCACATTGATCTGCACGCCTAGATCGCGCAGGACATTCTGAAAGCGCTCGATCTGCTCAGTCGAGGGTCTTGAAAAAGAGCTCCCGGGATGGGGATTGAACGGAATCACGTTAACCTTGCTGGGAATGCCCCGCAGTAACTTGGCGAGTTGGCGCGCGTGATGCTCGGAATCGTTGACGCCGCCGAGCAAAACGTATTCGAACGTAATGCGTTTGCGTCGCGGAATCGGCAACGCGCGGCAACAATCGAGCAACTCGGTCAACGAGTACTTGCGATTGACCGGCATCAGCTCACCGCGGAGCTCATCGGTGGGGGCGTGCAATGAAATGGCGAGATTCACGTGACTGTCTTCCATGAGCTTTTGGATCTGCGGCACTAAGCCGACCGTCGAAAGCGTCACCCGTCGGGGCGAAATGCCGATTCCCCACTCGCCGTCGCTGATGATCTCCAGCGCCTTGAGGGTCTCGGCGTAGTTCGCCAGCGGCTCGCCCATGCCCATCAGAACAATATGGGTGATGCGCTGATCCTCCCCCAGGGTTCGACCTGCTTCGATGACTTGATCGATAATCTCGCTCGCCGTTAAATTGCGCTTGAGCCCCAAAACCGCCGTGGCACAGAACGCGCAGCCAAAGCCGCAACCCGCCTGGGTCGAGATACAGAGGGTTAACCGCGGCGCCTCGGGAATCAGCACACTCTCGATGCTGGCGCCGTCGCCAAGGCCAAAGAGGAACTTGACTGTGCCATCATCCGACTGCGCGCGGCGAATCGTCGTTAGCCGGCCGATCGTGAAATTCGCTTCCAATTGTTCGCGCAACGGCCGTGATAGATTGGTCATCTCGCTGAAAGACGTCGCCCGTTTTTGAAACAACCACTGGCGGATCTGCTTGGCGCGGTAGGCCGGCTGTTGGCGATCAGCGAGAAACGCCATCAGCTCCCGGAAGCTCAAGTTTTTGATGTTGGGCTTCACCTACGAATCCAACCTTGAGTGGGCCGCGCTGCGGCGCTTAAAGAACTTCGTCGGGCCTGAAAAAGAAGCTAATCTCACTTGCTGCGGTTTCCGGACTGTCCGAACCGTGGACCGCGTTCTGCTCCACGTCATGGCCCCAGTCCTTCCGAATCGTCCCGGGCGCGGCCTTGGCCGGATCGGTCGCTCCCATGATTTCCCGGTTCTTGAGAATCGCGTTTTCGCCTTCGAGCACCGCAACGAAGATCGGTCCGGAAGACATGTAAGCGCACAAACCAGTGAAAAAGGGCCGCTCCTTGTGCACCGCATAAAACCTCTGCGCGCGTTCCGGGGTAAGTTTCAGGAGTTTTCCCGCGGCGATTCTCAGCCCGGCGCCTTCGAAACGGCGCAGAATCTCGCCGATGAGATTTCTGCCGACCGCGTCGGGCTTGATGATCGACAAAGTTTTTTCCACGCTCATGATTTTGCTAACGCCTCCTGCATCGTTCTGCCGATGGTCGCTGGTGACGACGCCATGCGAATCCCGGCCTGCTTCATCGCGGCGATTTTTTCCTTGGCCGTTCCTTTGCCGCCGGCAATGATCGCCCCGGCGTGGCCCATCCGTTTACCGGCCGGCGCCGTCTGCCCTGCAATAAATCCTGCGACCGGCTTTTTCATATTCTTTTCGATCCAGGCAGCGGCTTCCTCTTCGGCGCTGCCGCCGATCTCTCCGATCATGACCACGCCTTCCGTCGCAGGATCCTCGTTGAACATTCTCAAGACGTCGACGAATTCGAATCCATGCACGGGATCGCCGCCGATGCCGACACACGTCGACTGGCCCAGATCCAAACGCGTGAGCTGATCCACCGCTTCGTAGGTCAGCGTGCCGCTACGCGACACCACTCCGATGCTTCCCGGCTTATGAATATGACCCGGCATGATGCCGATCTTGCACTCGCCAGGCGTAATCGTTCCCGGACAATTGGGCCCGAGGAGCTGCGAGCTGCGTCCGGCGAGATAACGCTTCACCTTGACCATGTCGCGCACCGGTACGCCCTCGGTGATGCAAATGATCAGCGCAATCGCCGCATCAGCCGCTTCGAGGATAGCGTCAGCGGCAAACGGCGGCGGCACGTAAATGACGCTCGCGTTGGCGCCGCTTTCCTTGACCGCGCGCTCGACCGTGTCGAATATCGGAATGCTTTCGTAGGCCGTGCCGCCTTTGCCCGGGGTCACGCCGGCAACCATTTGGGTGCCGTACTCCTTGCACGCCTTGGTATGAAACTGTCCGGTCGCCCCGGTGATTCCTTGGGTCAAAACCCGCGTGTTCTTGTTGACTAAGATCGCCATCTGTCAAAGTGTAAGGAGTGAGGAGTAAGGTGTCAGGAGTTCTCGCCTCACGCCTCACCACTCACTCCTTACACCTTACTCCTTACTGCAGAGACGATCTTTTCCGCCGCTTCCGCCATCGTCTCGGCGGGAATGATCGCCATGCCGGAATCGCCGAGAATTTTCTTGCCGATCTCCACATTGGTACCTTGCATGCGGACGACCAACGGGATGCTGATCTTGAGCTCGCGCGCCGCCGCAACCACCCCTTCAGCCAAAACATCGCAGCGCATGATGCCGCCAAAAATGTTGATCAGCACGCCGCGCACGCGCGCGTCGGCCAGGAGAATACGGAAGGCCTGCGCGACCTTTTCTTTGTCGGCGCCGCCACCGACGTCGAGAAAGTTTGCCGGCTCGCCGCCATAAAGCTTGATGATGTCCATGGTCGCCATGGCTAAGCCGGCGCCGTTGACCATGCAGGCGATGTTGCCGTCCAAGGAAATATAAGAAAGATCATACTTGCTGGCTTCGACCTCGCGCGGGTCTTCTTCGTGAAGATCGCGCAATGACAGGATGTCTTTCTGGCGAAAGAAAGCGTTGCTGTCGAAATTCATCTTGGCGTCGAGCGCCATCACCTGACCTTCTTGTGTGATGATCAGCGGATTGATTTCTGCCAAAGACGCGTCGCACTCTTCGTAGGCGCGATAAAGCGCCTGCATGACGCCCGCCATTTTGCCCGTTAACTCAGAAGGCAGGCCCAAGGCATAGGCGAGCCGCCGGCATTGAAAGGCGCCGAGACCGATCACCGGATCGATCGTTTCTTTGAGAATCTTTTCGGGATGATGCGCCGCGACCTCTTCGATCTCGACACCGCCCTCCCGGGAGCCGATAACCGTGACGCGCGACTGCGCTCGATCGAGCACCATCGCGAGGTACAACTCGCGCTCGATGTTGAGTGCCTGCTCCACCAGCACTCGCCTGACCTGCCGCCCTTCCGAACCGGTTTGATGCGTGACTAAGCTTTTGCCGAGCATGGCGCGCGCTGCTTCCATCGCTTCGTCGGGCCCTTTGACGACTTTCACGCCACCGCCCTTGCCACGACCGCCGGCATGAATTTGCGCTTTAACGACCGACACTCCGCCGCCGAGTTCAAGCGCCGCCGCTTTGGCTTGTTCCGGCGTCGTCGCCACAATGCCGCGCGGCACCGGCACACCGAAGCGCTTGAGAATTTCTTTGGCCTGAAACTCGTGAATGTTCATGTTGCTGAAAGTCAGACTGGCTGCGAGGCAAACAAGTGGAGTGATGGAGTCGTGGAGTACTGGAGTGTTGGGTCTTAAAACCCTTTACTCCAACTCTTCCATCACTCCAAATACTCCAGTGGTCTCGGCACGCTCTACCGAGCTACGCCGCGCCCAAGACACGGTTCATCGCCTGTACAATTTCTTTAACATGGCTGAGGGATTCATCGAAGGCCTTCTTGTCGGCAGCATTGAGATGAATATCGATGATTTTCTCAACGCCGCCGGCTCCGATCATAACCGGCACGCAGAAATAATAACCCTTGACGCCGTATTCGCCTTCAAGCAACGCCGCGCACGGTAAAATTTCCTTTTTATCGAAGAGAAAGGCCTCGGTCATCTGAATTGCGGCAGACGCCGGCGAAAAATAGGCCGAGCCGGTCTTTAACAGAGCGACGACTTCACCTCCCGCGTTGCGCACCCGGGCTTCGATCTCGTCGAGCCGTTTCGGCTCGATCAACTTCTCCACCGGAACGCCGCCAACGATGCACGAACTGCGCACCGGCACCATATCATCGCCGTGTCCGCCCAAAACCATCGCCTGCACGCTCTTCACGGAAACATTGAGCTCCTTGGCGATAAAGGACCGATAACGTGACGAATCCAAGATCCCCGATTGACCGACGACACGGTTCTTTGGAAAGCCGAGCGTGCGCTGCATCAAGGTCACCATGGCATCGAGCGGATTGGTAATAACGATGACGAAAGAACTGGGAGCGTGGTTCTTGATGCCGTCGGCAACGGAGTTAAGGATCTTGGCGTTGGTTCCGAGCAAGTCATCGCGGCTCATGCCCGGCTTGCGGGCAATCCCGGCGGTCACAATACAAACGTCGGCTCCCTCGATGTCGTCGTATTTGTTGGTCCCGATGACGTTGCCGTCGAAGCCTTCAACCGGCCCGGCGTGCGATAGATCGAGGGCCTTGCCCTGCGGCAGTCCTTCAACAACGTCAAAAAGGACGACATCGCCGAGTCCCTTCAAAAGCGCCAGATGGGCCATCGACCCGCCGATATTGCCGGCACCGATCAATGCGATTTTCTTCCTTGCCATAATTGCCTCGCACCCAACTCAAACAGGCTTACATGTTGGTGATAATCGCGTCGCCGAAGCCCGAACAGCTGACGAGCTTCGCGCCGGGCATGAGCCGCTCAAAGTCGTAGGTGACCGTCTTTTTGTTGACCGCGCCCTCGATGCCTTTGATGATCAAGTCTGCAGCTTCCGACCAGCCCATGTAGCGCAGCATCATCTCGCCGGAGAGAATGACCGAGCCGGGATTGACCTTATCGAGATCGGCATATTTTGGCGCCGTTCCATGAGTCGCCTCAAAAACCGCGTGTCCCGATTCGTAATTGATATTGGCGCCGGGCGCGATACCGATGCCGCCCACCTGAGCCGCGAGAGCATCCGACAAGTAATCGCCGTTCAGGTTCAACGTCGCGATCACATCGTAATCCTTCGGCCGGATGAGCACGAACTGCAACGTGACGTCGGCAATGGAATCTTTCAGCATCAGCTTCTTCTTCCATTTGCCTTCGCCATGGCTGGGCCAGAGCTTGAGCGCCTCTTCAACTTCCTTCTTGATATCGTTTTGCTGATCAGGGGACATCATTTCGAAGCCAGGATCGATCATCTTGGCGTTTTCCGCGGCGCTCAAATTCGGATTGGCTTCTTTATTGCCCAAGATCCACGATTCGCGCTCGGTGACAACGTCGTTACGGAACTCGCGCTTGGCGAGCGCGTAGCCCCATTCCATAAACGCGCCCTCGGTGTATTTCATGATGTTGCCCTTGTGGACGAAATTGATGTTCTTGCGCCCGTTCGCGAGCGCCCACTGAATCGCCGCGCGCACCAACCGCTCCGTGCCTTCGACCGAAACGGGCTTCAAGCCGACCGCAGCGGTGTTTGGAAAGCGAATCTTGGCAAACTCCTTGGGAAACGTTTCTTTGAGGATCGACTTGAATTTGGCGTTGGCTTCGGTGCCGTTAGGAAACTCGATTCCGGTGTAGATATCCTCGGTGTTTTCGCGGAACACCACCATATCGACATACTCGGGATGTTTGAGCGGCGAAGGCACGCCGTTGAAATAGCGCACTGGCCGTTGGCAGACGTACAAATCGAGCAGCTTACGCAGGCCGACGTTGAGCGAGGTCATGCCGCCGCCGATGGGCGTGGTGAGCGGGCCCTTGATGCCGACGAGAAATTCCGAAAACGCCGGCACGGTTTCGTCGTGCAACCAGCTATTGTACTGCTTAAAGGACTTCTCACCGGCGTAAACTTCCATCCAGTGGATTTTCTTTTTACCCTTGTAAGCTTTATCCACCGCCGCGTCGAATACGCGCACCGACGCGCGCCAGATATCACGGCCGGTGCCGTCACCCTCGATGAATGGAATGATCGGATTATCGGGAACCTGAAGCTGCTTGTTGGCACCCATCGTGATCTTTGCGCCGTCCTTCGGGACTTTTACCACTTTATACTCTGCCATAGGCCTCCTCACCTGCAAAAATAGCCTAAGGGTAGAGGCGGATTTCCACCGCTCCTTAGGCTATTCGCGTCTCAAAGTATTCGGAACTGACAAAAACTAACTGATTACCCAGAGCGAGTCAAGGTACCTAACTACTCGTTTTTCTTCCGCTCTAGCCATTTTTCCAGATGGCGTCCGGCAACCTCACGGCCGCCCAGTCCGAAAGCCAGCGCAAGCGCTAAACAGACGGCCCCAAAAACTAAAATGAATGCCCAGATGACGATCTCGGTCGCGATATCGAGGATTTCAAAAATACCGGCGACAACGAATATTGTGGTGCCGATATAGGCGGCGCGGCCGATCGCACCTGCCTGTTCCAAACCGGCATTGGCACACGAAGTGCGCGTGACGGTTTCCAAAAAATTGGCAAAATATAAACCGAGGATGAGCGTCACCAGAGCGGCGACGATCTTGGGAATGTACAAGTAGATCGTGTGTAGCGTGTCCGTGGCACCGCTCAGGTTGAGCGTTTCAAGCGTGGTCACGATGGCGATCAGAAACAAGAACCAGAATACCAAAAGCCCGAGGATATCCGACGGCGATTGCTTGATACCGCCGCGCTCCAGAATCTGGGTCATGCCGGCGCGTGCCGCCAGAGTGTCGAACTGACAGAGCTTGAGCAGGCGTATGACGATTCTCTTGATCAAGTTACAGATCACCCAGCCGAGCACGATGATCGCCCCGGCAAAAATCAGGTTCGGCAGCAATACCGCGATCTTCGTGACGAACGCATCCCAAAACCCGGTGACCGTAACGATCGGATTCATC
>Ga0210113_1000028_pt1 | contig 31156 bp, 35 predicted proteins | sample MayberryNW_Catta_5_FD_185523 | JGI IMG/M metagenome (GOLD analysis project Ga0210113, IMG submission 185523) | Wetland microbial communities from San Francisco Bay, California, USA, that impact long-term carbon sequestration -... | ecosystem: Environmental > Aquatic > Marine > Wetlands ...
GACCGCTCAGGCCGCCCGGAGCGCCGGGAGCCCGACGACGTCCGCGGGGCAGCCCGCCGACGGCTGAACGCCAACCCGTGGAACCTGCTGCTGCTGATCCCGCTCGTGGCGACGCTGTTCCCGGCGTTCTACAACCGGACCGGGCCCGAGCTCGCCGGCTGGCCGTTCTTCTACTGGTACCAGATGCTGGCCATCCCGGGCTCGGTGCTGGTCACGCTGGTCGTCTACCGCGCGACGAGGGGTGAGCGGTGATGGACGACCTCAAGACCACCGAGCTGGTCGTCTTCTGCTTGCTCTTCGGGCTCGTCACCGTCCTGGGGTTCGTCGCCTCCCGCTGGCGCCGGGCCGAGTCCCTCGAGCACCTGGACGAGTGGGGGCTGGGTGGGCGCAACTTCGGCTCGTGGATCACCTGGTTCCTCATCGGCGGTGACCTCTACACGGCGTACACGTTCGTCGCCGTCCCCGCGCTGATCTACGGCGCCGGCGCCCTCGGCTTCTTCGCGGTGCCGTACACGATCGTCGTCTACCCGATGGTCTTCCTGGTCGCGGTCCGGCTCTGGTCGGTCAGCCACCGGCACGGCTACGTCACCCCGGCCGACTTCGTCCGGGGTCGGCACGGCTCCAGCACCCTGGCCCTCATGGTCGCGCTGACCGGCATCGTCGCGACCATGCCCTACATCGCGCTGCAGCTCGTGGGCATCCAGGCGGTCCTGAAGACGATGGGCGTGCACGGCGACGGCATCGTCGGCGACCTGCCGCTGATCATCGCGTTCCTCATCCTCGCGGTCTACACCTACCAGTCGGGGCTGCGCGCGCCGGCGCTCATCGCGTTCGTCAAGGACACGCTGATCTACGTCGTGGTCATCGCGGCCATCGTCTACATCCCCGGCAAGCTCGGCGGCTGGGACGCGATCTTCGGGGCGGCCGACGAGAAGTTCAACAGCACCCCGCCGCCGCCGGACGGTCCCTCGGACGGGCTGCTGCTGGCCGACCCGCAGGTGCTCGGCTACTCGACGCTGGCGTTCGGCTCGGCGCTGGCGCTGTTCATCTACCCGCACTCGATCACCGGGGTCCTCGCCAGCCGCAGCCGCGACGTCATCAAGCGCAACATGGCGGCGCTGCCGGCCTACAGCATCGTGCTCGGCCTGCTGGCCCTGCTCGGCTACATGGCGATCGCCGCCGGCGTCACCCCCATCGGCGCCGACCCGGAGGCGGGGATCCCCGGCGACGGGAACACCGTCGTCCCGCTGCTCTACGACCAGATGTTCCCGGACTGGTTCGCCGGCGTCGCCTTCGCCGCGATCGCGATCGGCGCTCTCGTGCCCGCTGCCATCATGTCGATCGCCGCCGCGAACCTCTTCGCCCGCAACATCTACAAGGAGTACCTCAACCGGGACGCCACACCCGAGCAGGAGGCCAAGGTCAGCAAGATCACCTCCCTGCTCGTCAAGGTGGGGGCGGTGCTGGTCATCCTGGGCCTGGACCCGCAGTTCTCGATCGACCTCCAGCTCATCGGCGGCGTGATCATCCTGCAGACGCTGCCGGCGATCGTCCTGGGCCTCTACACCGCCTGGTTCCACCGCTGGGCCCTCCTCGCCGGCTGGGCCGTCGGGCTCGGCTCCGGCCTGCTGATGCTCTACGACACCCCGAACCCGCTGCGCGACAAGGAGCACTTCGGCGGCCCGCTCTACCCGTTGAGCAAGCTGGGCTTCGACTCGGACTCGGTCATCTACACCGGCCTGATCGCGGTGCTGGCCAACCTCGCGGTGGTCGTCGTGGGCTCCTTCCTGCTCCGCGGGGCCAAGGCGCCCGCCGGTGTGGACTCGACGTACGAGGCCGACTACCACGTCGAGGCCGGCGACCCGCAGGTCGAGGTGTCACCTGCCGACACGGGTGACCGGGCCGAGGTGACCGCGAGCCGCGGCGGACCCCACCGGGCCTGAGACCGGGGGCCGTCCCGTTCGCTAGGTTCCCAGCATGAGCGACGAGACGGTCCGGCTCGAGGGGCACGGGGGCGACATCGCCGTCGCCGTGGCGCGAGCGCACGGGGTGGACACCCTGTTCACGCTGTCCGGGGCGCACGTCTTCCCGCTGTACGACGGGGCGGTCAAGGCGGACCCACCGATGCGGTTGGTCGACGTGCGCCACGAGCAGACCGCCGTGTTCGCGGCCGAGGCGACCGCCAAGCTGACCCGGCAGCCCGGTTTCGCCGCGCTCACCGCGGGGCCCGGCGTCACCAACGGGGTCAGCGCCATCACCACCGCGCACCTCAACGGGTCGCCGCTGCTCGTCGTCGGCGGCCGGGCCCCTGCGTTCCGGTGGGGCGCCGGCAGCCTGCAGGAGCTCGACCACCCCCCGCTGCTCGCGCCGGTCACCAAGCGCGCGGCCACCGTGCCGACGGTCGGCGACATCGCCGGGGCGGTCGACGAGGCCTTCACGCTCGCGACGGCGGCGCACCGCGGGCCGGTCTTCCTCGACGTGCCGATGGACCAGCTCTTCAGCCGGGCCGAGGTCGAGCTCCCGGGCGCGCCGCGGCAGCAGCGCGTCGAGCCGGACCCGGACGACCTGGCGGCGGTCGGCAAGCTCCTGGCCGGCGCCGAGCGCCCGGTGCTCGTCCTCGGCTCCGACGTGTGGACCGACCACGCCGAGGACGCGGCGCGCCGGCTGGCCGAGACCACCGGCCTGCCGGTCATCACCAACGGCATGGGCCGCGGCATCGTGCCGGCCGGCCACCCGCTGCTCGTCACGCGTGCGCGGAGCGCCGCCTTCGGCGGGGCCGACCTGGTCCTGGTCGTCGGGGTGCCGCTCGACTTCCGGCTCGGCTTCGGCGTCTTCGGCGGCAAGGACGGAGCCACGCCCGCGCCCGTCGTGCACCTCGCCGACTCCCCCGGCCAGCTGGCGCGCCACGTCGGGCTGGCCGGCTCTGCCGCCGGCGACCTGACCGCCGTCCTCGACGGGGTCCTCCGGGCGTGGACGCAGGCGGGTCGCCCGGGGGCGTACGACGACTGGACCTCGACGCTGCAGGACGTCGCGCGCGCTGCGGTCGACAAGGACCGCGACCTGCTGGCCAGCAACGCCGACCCGGTCCACCCGGCGCGCGTCTACGGCGAGCTGGGCCGCCGGCTGGCCGACGACGCGGTGGTGATCGGCGACGGCGGCGACTTCGTGTCGTACGCCGGGAAGTACGTCGAGCCGAAGGCCCCCGGCGGGTGGCTCGACCCCGGTCCCTACGGCTGCCTGGGCACCGGCCTCGGCTACGCGACCGGTGCCCGGCTGGCCCGGCCGTCCGGCCAGGTGGTGCTGATGCTCGGCGACGGCGCCGCCGGGTTCTCGCTGATGGACGTCGACACCCTGGTCCGGCACGGCCTGCCGGTCGTGATCGTCATGGGCAACAACGGCGGCTGGGGCCTCGAGAAGCACCCGATGCGCTTCCTCTACGGCTACGACGTGGCCGCCGAGCTGGCGCCGCAGACGCGCTACGACGAGGTCGTGCGGGCGCTGGGCGGAGCCGGCGAGCTGGTCACCCGACCGGACGGGATCGGGCCCGCGCTGGACCGCGCCTTCGACGCCGGCGTGCCCTACCTGGTCAACGTGGTGACCGACCCGGAGGTCGCCTACCCGCGCAGCACCAACCTCGCCTGAGGGTCGCCTGCCGTCGGCGCCGGTGCGTCGAGGGTGCGGCTCAGGGCGTAGCCGACGAGCACCACCAGGTGCAGCACCCAGAGCCACAGCACGACCGCGACGCACGCCCCGACCGCGACGAAGCCGCCGAACGGCCGGCCGAGGTCGAGCGGGATCGCCAGGAAGAGCACGAACCCCTGCAGGAAGCCGGCCACGAACGCCGCCGCGGTCGAGCCGGCCAGCAGGGCCGCGCGCCAGCCCGGCGTTTTCGGGGAGAGCACCAGGTAGACATAGGCCACCGGGCCGGTCAGCAGCACCCAGCCCAGACAGAGCGCGAGGTAGGCACCGAGCGCGCGCGACCCCGCCCCGCCGCCGGCCAGGCCGGCGAAGAACGGTGCGCACAGGAGGACCACGACCGCGAGCAGCGGGGTGGCCGCGAGCAGTGGGAGCACCCCGAGGCGCCCCCGGCGGCCGGGGTGCGACTCGTCCTCCTCCTCGAGCCGGACGAACGCCCGGCGCAGCCCCTCGCCGTAGAGGGACGCGGGCACCAGGGCGACCAGCGCCGTGACCCAGCCCAGGCTCGCGCCGGCGTCGACGACGGCCCGGACGGTCTCGGGCGCCCCGACCGCGCCCGGCAGGGCGTCGGCGAGGCTGTCCCCGAGCCGGGCGGTCCGCTCGGCGCCGAGCACCAGGCCGGCCACCCAGACGGCCAGCAGCCCGGTGGGGAGCACCGCGATGCCGCCGTAGAAGGTGAGCCCGGCCGCGTAGAGCGCGACGTCGTGCCCGCGCAGGCGGCGGACGACGTCCCGGCCGACCGGGCGGAGCGGGCGCACGGGTGACCTCTGCCCCGGCGCGGCGACGGCTACCCGGCGCGGGCGAAGGTGCGCCGGTAGGACTGCGGCGTGGTGCCGACCCGGCGGGTGAAGTGGTGCCGGAGCACGGAGGCGCTGCCGAAGCCCACCAGGTCGGCGACGACCTCGACCGGCTGCGCCGTCTCCTCGAGGAGACGGCGGGCGTGCAGGATGCGCTGGTCGGTCAGCCACTGCAGCGGCGTGGTGCCGGTCTCGGCGCGGAACCGGCGGGCGAAGGTGCGCGGCGAGAGGTGCGCGCGGGCGGCCAGCTGCTCCACCGTCATGTCCTCGGCCAGGTGCCCGAGGATCCACTCGAGGGTGTCCGACAGGGTGTCGCCCTCGCAGGGCACCGGCTGGTCGACGTACTGCCGCTGCCCGCCCTCACGGTGCGGCGGCGTCACCATCCGGCGGGCCAGCGTGTTGGCGACGGTCGTCCCGAACTCGCGGCGGATGAGGTGGAGGCTGGCGTCGATGCCGGCCGCCGTGCCGGCGCTGGTCAGGACCCCGTCGCTGTCGACGTACAGCACGTCGGGGTTGACCCGCGCCTCCGGGAAGCGTTCGGCCAGCTCCCCGGCGTGGGTCCAGTGGGTCGTGCACTCGCGGCCGTCCAGCAGGCCGGCCTCGCCGAGGATGAAGGCCCCGCTGCAGACGCTCATGACCTGGGCGCCGCGGTCGACGGCCCGGCGCAGGCCCTCGAGCAGCCCCTCGGGCATCGGTTCCTCGCGGCTGATTGCCGGGACCGCGACCAGGTCGGCCTCGTCGAGGCGGGAGAAGTCGTCCTCGACCACCAGGTCGAAGCCGGAGTGGACGCGGACCGGGCCGGGCGTCTCGGTGCACAGCGCGAAGTCGAAGTCCGGGAGGCTGGGGTCGTCGGGGCGCGCCGTCCCGAAGACCTCGCAGAGGACCCCCAGCTCGAAGGCGAAGACCCCGTCGAGGACGGGCACGGCCACGTTGCGGATGCGTCTCGGCACCCCCGCAGTATGGCAGGAACTTGTTGGTGGTTGTCAATCCTGCCACTGGTGGCAGGATGTGTTCTAGCGCATAGTTCCTGCCATGACACTCCTTCTCGTCCTCCTCGCCATCGCCGTCACGACCGAGCTGGTCGCCGGGCTGCGGCTGGTCCTGCGCGACCGCCCGCTCTCACCTCCGGCCAGCCACCCGGACTGGGGGACGGGGGCGCTTCCCTCGACCCCCTACGCGCTGCGGCACTGACCTGCCTAGGCTCGGCCGGGTGCGCATCCGCCCGGCCGAGCCCGACGAGCTGGCCCTCGTCGGCGAGCTGACCCTCGCCGCGTACGTCGCCGACGGCCACACCACCGTCGACGACCACTACGCCGACGAGCTGCGGGCCGCGGACCAGCGGGCGCAGCAGGCCCAGCTGGTCGTCGCGGCGGCACCCCACGGCGAGCTGCTGGGCACGGTGACCTTCGTGCTCCCGGGCACCCCGTGGGCCGAGGTCTCCCGGCCCGGCGAGGCCGAGTTCCGGATGCTCGCCGTCCCGCCCGAGCACCGCGGGCGCGGCGTGGGGTCCGCCCTCACCCAGTGGTGCGTCGACCGGGCCCGCGAGCAGGGGTGCACGGCGGTCGCGCTGAGCACGCTGCCGGGGATGGCGACCGCGCACCGGATGTACGAGCGAATGGGCTTCGCGCGGGCCCCCGAGCGCGACTGGTGGCCGAACCCCCAGGTGCGGCTGATCGTCTACCTGCTCGACCTGGTCTGAGCCGTACGTCGCCGCGGGTCAGAGCCGGGCGAGGAACCGCGCCGCGTCCACCACCACCCGGGTCACCTCGCCGCGGCCCGCGACCACGAGGGCACCGGCGACCTCCTGCTCGGCGACCACGCTGAAACGCAGCAGCCGCCCGTCCCGGTGGACCAGGTCGGCGCGCACCCGCACCTCCGTGCCGACCGCGCTGGCCCGCTCGTGCGCGAGGTCGACCCGGCTGCCCACCGTCGTCTCCCCGGGCGCCAGCAGCGGAGCGGCCGCCGCGACGGTCGCCTCCTCGCACCAGGCGAGCAGCCGGGGCGTGCCGAGCACCGGCAGGTCCCCGCTGCCGAGCGCCGCCGCGGTGTCCTGCGGACCCACCACGTGCACGACGGCCGCGCCGCCGGTCGCGGCGTCCGGGCTCTCCACGGCGGCTACCCTACGGGCCGTGCCGAGCGCTGCCGGGGAGCCGATCGCCTACTGCGACCAGTGCGGCGAGCCGGCGACGACCGGCGACCACCGGGCCTGCGCGGGGCGCCGCCGGCTCGAGCCGCCGCGGTGGTGCCCGTCCTGCCGGCGCCGGATGGTCGTGCAGGTCACACCACGCGGGTGGTCGGCCCGGTGCAGCGAGCACGGCACCACGACCAGCGGGACGCCGGCGGTCCCGTCGTGACCGGCCCCGCGACCGGCGTGCGGGTGCGCGAGGCGACGTACGACGACTGGGCGCTGATCTGGCCCTTCTTCCGGCGGATCGTCGCGGACGGCGAGACCTACGCGTTCCCCGAGGATCTCACCGAGGAGACCGGCCGGGCGTGGTGGATGGAGCAGCCGCCGGGGCAGACGTTCGTCGCCGTCGACGCGGACGGCACGGTCCTCGGGTCGGCGAAGTCGGGGCCGAACCGGCCGGGCCGCGGGTCGCACGTGTCGACCGCCAGCTTCATGGTCGACCCGGAGCACGGCGCGCGCGGAGTCGGCCGGCTGCTCGCGGACCACGTGCTGCGCTGGGCCACCGGGCGGGGCTACGCCAGCATGCAGTTCAACGCGGTGGTCGAGACCAACACCCGCGCGGTGGCGCTGTGGCGCAGCGTCGGGTTCGAGGTGGTCGGGACGGTGCCCGACGCGTTCGACTCGGCCGCCCACGGCCGGGTCGGCCTGCACGTCATGTGGCGTCGGCTGCCGCTGTGACGAGCAGGCCTGGAGCCGTCAGGCGACCAGGCCGAGGCGGCGCAGCTCGACCGTGAGGTCGTGCGGGTTGGTGGAGGCGGCCATGGCGGCCTCGAGGGTGATGACCCCGTCGCGGATCAGCGCGACCAGGTGCTGGTCGAACGTCTGCATGCCGTAGTACGCCCCCTCCTTGATGAGCTCGCCGATCGAGTGGGTCTTGTCGGCATCGGCGATGGCGTCCGCGATGCGGCCGGTGGCCACGCAGATCTCCATCGCGACGCAGCGGCCCTGTCCGTCAGCGCGGGGCACCAGGCGCTGGCAGATGATCCCGCGCAGGGCGCCGGCCAGCGAGAGCCGGACCTGCTTCTGCTCGTGCGGCGGGAAGAAGTCGATGACGCGGGTGATGGTCTCCGCCGCGTCGGTGGTGTGCAGGGTCGACATGACGAAGTGACCGGTCTCCGACGCGGCGAGCGCGGCCTTGACCGTCTCGGTGTCACGCATCTCGCCGACCAGGATGACGTCGGGGTCCTGGCGCATCGCGGCCCGCAGCGCGACCGCGAAGTCGGCGGTGTCCAGCCGCACCTCGCGCTGGTTGATCATCGAGAGCTTGTCGAAGTGCAGCACCTCGATCGGGTCCTCGATCGTGACGCAGTGGACCTCGCGGTTGTTGTTGATGTGGTCGATCATCCCGGCGAGGGTGGTGGTCTTGCCGGAGCCGGTCGGACCGGTGACCAGCACCAGGCCGCGCGGCTCCATGGCCAGGGCGGAGAGCACCGGCGGCAGGCCGAGGTCGTCCAGCGGGATCGCGCCGACACTGACCCGCCGGAACACCATGCCGGCCGACCCGCGGGAGCGGAAGGCGTTGACCCGGAACCGGCCGAGACCCGGGACGGAGTACGCGAAGTCGGCCTCGTTGGTCTTGGCGAACTCCTCGATCAGGTCGTCGCGCAGGACCTCGCCGACCATGTGCTCGGTGTCGGAGGGGGTCAGGTTGGGCGCCTGGAGCTTGCGCAGCCGGCCGTCGATGCGGACCCGCGGCGGGGACCCCACCTTGATGTGCAGGTCGGACCCCCCCACCTCGCTGAGCGCGCGCAGGAAGGGGACGACGGACTGGGGCGACTGCTCCGTTCCACTCACCCTCCCGTTGTCGGGAGCCTCGGGGCCCACCTTGAGCCGATCAGGCGACAGGCTCGGGCGTGCCGGCCCCCCGGGCGGCCGGGTCCGTGGCCACCCAGCGGCGCAGCAGCGCGTCGGTCACGTCCCGAGCGGCGGCGACCCCGACCGTGGTCCGCCCGCCCTCCAGGCGACCGCCCGAGATGTCGTGCTCATGAGGTTCGTCCTGGTCGACCCGGCCGGCGCTGCAGGCCGGGCACAGCGGCGTGACGCTGTCCCAGGCCTCGACCACCACGTCGTCGGTCGCGCCCAGGTCGACCAGCGCCGCGACGTCGTCCTCCTCGCGGACCCTCAGCGGCACCGCATGGACGGGGGTGTCGGACGTCGCCCAGAGCTCGAGCTCGTCGAAGACGGAGTACGTCCGGCCGGCGCTCACCCGCTCGCCGGTGGGGACCCCGTCGTGCAGGACGACCTCGCCGCAGCGCCGGCCGCTGCCCGGCAGGGGCACGTTGAGCACCACACCGCGGGCCGGGTCGATCCGGCGGCACCAGACCACCTCCGTGCCGGTAGCGGTCGCGATGCGCACCGGCGTGTGCCCGAACGCGGCCTCCACCGGGCCGTCACCCGGCGGGAGGTCGACGCCGTAGCGGGTCCAGGCGAGGCGGGCCGTGGGCCAGTCGTGCAGCGCGGTCGCGGCGATGCCGAGGTTCCACCACACCGCCTCCTCGGGACCGTCCGGTGCCAGCTCGGCCGCGGCCAGCCCATGCTCGCGGGCGGCCGGCCAGTCACGGCGGAACTTGTGCGCGAGGGCCAGGTCGAAGGCCCAGCCGGCCAGCTCCGACCGGGGGGCGTCCTCGGCGCGGGCGGCCGCGACGAGCGCCTCCAGCCGCCCGGCGGCGACGTCCCAGTCCTCGGCGTCCCACGCCTCGTAGGCCTGGCGCAAGGTCTCGCGCAGGGTGTCGCTGGGCTCGAAGAAGGGGCTCACCGCGCGGGCGCCGGCGTCAGCCGATCTCGGCGATGACGTCGCCCTCCTGGACCACGTCCCCCTCACCCACGTGCAGCGCGGTGATGGTGCCGGCGGCCTCCGCGAGCACCGGGATCTCCATCTTCATCGACTCGAGGATCACCAGGGTGTCGCCGTCGGCGACCGAGTCGCCCTGGGACACCACGACCTTCCAGACGTTGGCCACCATCTCGGCCCGGATCTCATTCGCCACGGCGGCAGTCAACCACAGCAGGCGGTCACGCCCGCATGGCGGCGACGAGGCCGGTGTCGTAGTCCCCGGAGACGAAGCGGGGGTCCTCGAGCAGCTCGGCGTGGAACGCCAGGTTGCTCTTGGGACCGGCCAGCCGGAAGTCCGCGACGGCAGCACGCGCCCGGTCCAGGGCCTCGGCGCGGTCGGTGCCGTGGACCACCACCTTGGCCATCAGCGAGTCGTAGTGCGGGGTCACCGTCGTACCCACCGCGTAGCCCGCGTCGACCCGCACGCCCTCCCCCGAGGGCTCGCGCCACTCGGTGATCGTGCCCGGCCCGGGCAGGAACCGGACCGGGTCCTCGGCGTTGACGCGGAGCTCGATCGCGTGCCCGCTCGGTCGCAGTGTCGCGGGGTCGAAGGACGGCGGGCGCCCGGCGGCGACGAGCAGCTGCTGCTGCACCAGGTCGATGCCGTGGACCAGCTCGGTGACCGGGTGCTCGACCTGCAGCCGGGTGTTCATCTCGAGGAACACGAAGTCCCCGGTCTCCACGTCGAGCAGGCACTCGACCGTTCCCGCGCCCCGGTAGCCGACGCTCTCGGCGGCCCGGACCGCGGCGGCCACCATCTCGCCGCGCAGGGCAGGCCCGACGGCCGGCGAGGGCGTCTCCTCGACCAGCTTCTGGTTGCGCCGCTGCACGGAGCAGTCCCGCTCACCGAGGGCGACGACCCGGCCGTCGGCGAGGCCGAGCACCTGCACCTCGACGTGGCGCACCCGCGGGAAGTACTGCTCGAGCAGCACCGCCGGGTCGCCGAACATCCGTCCGGCGAACCCCTGGACCCGCTCGAACTGCGCCCGCAGCTCCGCCTCGTCCCCGGCGACGGCCATGCCCATGCCGCCGCCGCCGGCCGACGCCTTGACCATCAGCGGGTAGCCGATGCCTCGGGCGGCGGCGACCGCCGCGTCGAGGTCGACGACAGGTGCGGCGGTGCCGCGCGAGACCGGCACCCCCGCGGCGGCGACCAGGTTGCGGGCCCGGATCTTGTCGCCCATCGCCTCGATGGCCGCCGAGGACGGGCCGACCCAGACCAGCCCGGCGTCCTTGACCTGCATGGCGAACCGGTGGTCCTCGGCGAGGAAGCCGTAGCCGGGGTGGATCGCCTCGGCACCGGTCTGGCGGGCCGCCTCGAGCACCGCGGCCGCGTTGCGGTAGCTCTCCGCGGGGGCGGCCGGCCCGATGGCGACGGCCTCGTCCGCCTCCCGGACGTATGGCAGGCCGGCGTCGACCTCCGAGTGGACGGCGACCGCCCGCAGGCCCATGCGCTGCACGGTGCGGATCACGCGGCGCGCGATCTCCCCGCGGTTGGCGACGAGCACGGTCTCGAACACGAAGGCTGGCCTCCCGGGATGGACGACGTCGGCACGCGAGACTAACGACGTGGTCCTGGTGCTGCTCGTGGCGGTCGGCGCGCTCGGCGTCGCCCTGGTGACGCGGGGCGCCGGCTTGGCCCGGGTCCACCTGCGGGCGGTGCGCCTGCTGGTCGTGGCCGCATGCGTCCAGCTCGTGACGTCGGCCGTGGCCCCCGGCTCTGGTGCCGCGCGCGGCGTGGCGCTCGTGCTGACCACCCTGCTCGTCGGCCTGTTCGTGGTCGGCAACCGGCGGGTGGCGGGGACGCCGCTGATCGGCCTCGGCCTGCTGCTCAACGTCGTCGTGGTCGGTGCCAACGCGGCCATGCCGGTGTCGGTCGACGCGGCTGCCCGGGCCGGGCTCACCCCCGGTCAGCTGCACCTGGAGCGCGACGCGATGCGCGAGGAGGTCGGGCCGGGGACCCGGCTGCCGTGGCTGGGCGACGTGGTGCCGGTGGCGCTGCCCTGGCGGCCGCAGGTGGTCAGCCCCGGCGACGTCCTGGTGGCCGCCGGCATCGGGTTGCTGCTCGTGACGGCACGGGGCCGGTCGGGCCGGTCGGGCCGGTCGGGCCGGTCGCGGCCGGATGGCCCGGCCGGCCGGTCAGCGGGGCCTCAGACGCCGAGCCGCGAGGCGCGCTCCACGGTCGAGGACAGGCACTCGACGACCGTGGGGTCGTACTCGTAGGCCATGCCGAGGCGCAGCCGCTCGAGCGCCTCGAGGTGCCGCGACACCTCCGGCGAGTCACCGACCAGGTCGTCGTAGGCGTTGACCGCCTTGATGATCCGGCTGGCGAGCGGGACTTCGGAGCGCTGCGTCTCGTGCGCCCGCCGGTACGGCTCGGCCTGCATGTCGACGATGGCTGCGACGTCGTCGGGCACGCCGGTCTGGCGGATCACGTCCGCCCCCAGGGCGGCGATCCGCCGCTGGTCGATCGGGGCCGCGACCACGGTGGCACCGCCGGGGATGGGCTCGGCCAGCGAGAGCTGCCCGATGTCGTGCATCAGCGCGGCGTACTCCAGGTCGCGCAGCTCGGTGTCGTTCATGCCGAGCTCACGTCCCACCGCCACCGACAGCTGGCTGACCCGCCGGGAGTGGCCGGTCTCGGTGTAGCCGCCGAGCTCGGTGACCCGGGAGAGGGCGCGGATGGTCTGCAGCGACGACTCCCGGATCGCGGCGTAGCGACGGAAGGAGAACTGGGTGAGCAGCAGCGGCACCACGAACACCGGCAGCGCCCAGACGCCCATGATGGTGGCCGCGAGGGCGATCAGCGCCCCCGTGGCGCCGATGGCCGAGCCGATCCCGGCCTGCGCCACGACCTCGTTGCGCAGCACGGCGCGGAACGGCGCGCGGTCGGCACCGGCCCGCACGACGGCGGTCAGCACCGCGTCGACGCAGAGGGTGGCCACGACGACGGCGACCATGACGACGGCCAGCCCTGCCTCGCGCATGTCCATCGCCCGCTCGTCGAGCCCGGTGCCACGGAACAGGCCGGCCGCGACGCCGATCGTGAGCAGACGTCGGGCGAGCGTGTCGATGCTGGGGGCCCGTCCGACCACGACGTGCGGTCCGACGCCGACGAGCATCGCGCAGGCGCAGACCGCGACCACCTGCAAGGCACCGTGGTCCGGGTCGTCGGCCGGCATCCGGGTGAGCAGCGTGTAGGCGAGGGCACCGGCAGTCGCGATCGGGGCAGCGTCGCGACCGCCGGGCAGCGTGATGCGGACGAGCTCGCCGAAGGCGATGAACGCGGCGAAGGCGACTGCCGTCCGGACGTCGACGAAGCCGCCGGGCGACGCGGTGACGACGACGGAGGCGACGGCGAGCAGGGCCCCGGCGGCCGCGATGACGAACAGGCCGGTGTTGCCGGCGTCGTCCAGGCGTCGCGGGCTGCGGCTCATGACGTGCGGCCCCGGAACAGCGCGCTGGTCGGGTCGTCGTGGTCGAAGGCCCGAGCCTCCTGGTCGAACGGCTCGTCGGCCGGCGGGGCGTACGCCGGCGTCTCGTCCGGCGACCAGCCGTGCTCGTCGATCGCCGTCACCAGGGCCTCGACCATGCGCGGGTCGAACTGGTCGCCCGCGCAGCGCCGCAGCTCGGTCATCGCCTCGCTGACGGTGCGCGCGCCGCGGTAGGAGCGGGTCGTCGTCATCGAGTCGAACGCGTCGGCGACCGCGATCACCCGGGCGAACTCGGGGATGTCGTCGCCGGCCAGGCCCATCGGGTACCCGCGGCCGTCGAGCCGCTCGTGGTGGTGCTGGATGCCGGCGACGGCCTCGTCGAGGAACTCGATCTCGCGGATGATCTCGACGCCCTGCACCGGGTGCAGCTGGATGGAGGCGAACTCACCTTCGGTGAGCCCGCCGTTCTTCTGCAGCACCCGGGTGGGGACGCCGAGCTTGCCGACGTCGTGCAGCATCCCGGCGTAGCGCAAGGACTGCACCCGGTCCTCGCGCATGCCGATCACCCGGGCGATGAGCACCGAGGCCGCGGAGACCCGCTCGCTGTGGCCGCGGGTGTAGAGGTCCTTCGTCTCGACGGCGGTCATCAGGGCGCGGACGGTGCGGTCGTAGGCGCGCTGCTCCTCGGCGTACTGCGCGTACGCCCACCGCGCGACGAACAGCGGCAGCAGCAGCAGGATCGCGGCCGTCGGTCCCACTCCCGCGCCGTCCTCGTCCCAGAGGACCGCAAGCAGCAGGCCGAACAGGCTGTAGCCCACGTAGCCGGGGATCGACCCGGCCATGGTGCCGTGGAACACGATCTTGACGGGCACCCCCTGGTCGAGGGACACGATGCCCGCGACCAGCGTGCCGTTGACGATGCATAGCGCCACAAGGGCCGCCAGGAAGGGGACTATCAGATACGGGAAGCTATCCGGCCTGATGGCCTCGCCACCGCAGAGCACGAACACCGCCGCGCTCACGGCCGCAGCCAGTGTCGTCTGCGCCGTGTTGAACGCGCGCTTGATCATCGGCTCCGGGTCATAAGCGAGGATCGTGGTGCTGGCAAGCAGGATGGTCGCCCAGCCCCCGACGAGAGGCAGGCAGGCGCTGCTGATGACTGAGGTCAGCGCGATCTTGGCCATGTCGTGCGAACCACGAGCAACGATGGAGTCGGCAAGGACGAGCATCAATCCGAGCGCGACGCAGTCGGTGACGCTCGTTCCCGGCCACGCCTTGAGCACGGCGAGGACGGGAAGGGGCGCCGCGACAGCGATAACCGCCGCGATGAAGATCCGCGCCTTCCATGGCAGCGGGGTCATGCGCCTCCGTCCCAACTGTGAAGACGTGCAGAGAGCGTGACGGGGATCGGCAGCGCAGGGGGGCTGTTCTGCTTCACCACTTCCATACTGCCGTGGACTGAAGCATCTGCTCGACAGCGGACACGATCTTCTTCATGTGACTCTCATCCCTTTCGGATTCATGTCACAGGCACCGCTGAATACCGCCTGTGCAGGGATCCGCTCCGCTGGGACGATCGGTGATGCAGGCAAAGAAGACACAACGCTGCTGACCGACACACAACTCTTCAATGTGCTGCCGATCCCGATCACGCTCTCTGCAGTTGTCAAGCACCCCGCCCGCTGGGCGGCCCCCCGGGATGGCGCCGAAGAGCCGAGACCCTCCTTACCGGAGAAACCTCGGCTCGTTCGCGCTGCAAGTGAAGGGCGCGGGTAAACCTGTCGTCAAGGGTTTCGCCGATTTGCATCTAGTTGCCCTACGCGGGGTGTCCGAAAGGACTAGTCCGTGAGGAGTGCGCCATCAGGAGCACATTTCCCCCCACCCGCGAGAGGTGCACGTGTTCCCCGGACGACGCCCGAACCGTTGCTCTAGCCTCCGACCGAGTCGCCGGCAGTCCCGCAGGCGGGAGAGGGGCGGCATGTCGACGGGCCAGCACCAGGTCTACGCGGACCTGGTCGGGGGCCTCCTCGACGCCCGGGAGGACCCGGCGGTCGTGCGCTTCGACGCCGAGCTCGCGGCCGCGGTGACCCGCGGCGAGGTCAGCCCCGAGACGGCCAAGCGGCTGCGGGTCTGGCAGCGCGCATCGGTTCGCGGGGTCGCCGACCACGTGCGCGCCGTCCTGCCGACCGTGCTGGCGGCCCTGGAGAGCGCCCGCGCCGACGCCCGGGCCCAGGTCGTCGACCTGGCCGCGGCGCTGGCCGACGCCGGTACGTCGGCGGACCCGGTCGACGACGTCCCCGGTGCGCCCGGTCCCAGCCGGACCTCCGAGGTCACCCGCTCGCCGGCCATCCCGGCCCAGGCTGCTCCGAGGGAGGCTGCGGACGTCGGCGACACGCCGGAGCGCGCCTCAAGCGCGCCGCGCGGCGGACCGAGCAGTCTGGGAGCAGCACAGTCCCGCCTGATGGTCGCCGACCTCGTCCCGTCCCGGTCCCCCGTCGTCCCCGATCCCCGCTGAGGTGTCCATCCCCATGCCGACCCTGCGCCTCCTGCCGGAGCTCGAGGACGCGCTACGCCACCTGCCGGGCGTCAAGGCCGCCAGCGTCGTCACCGGGCCTGACGCCGTGCCCACCGAGGTGCACGTGCTCGCGGCGCCGGGCAAGGCGCCCAAGCAGGTGGTGCGCGACGTGCAGTCGCTCGCCCTTGCGCGCTACGACATCGACATCGACCACCGCATCGTGTCCGTCGTGCAGATCGGCGACGACGAGGTGCGCATGGTGGTCGACGAGGAGATCGCCGAGCACGCCACGCCCGACCCGGTCGTGCGACCGTCCATCGCAGCGGTCATGGTGCGCAGCGGCCACGGAGAGACGCAGGCGACGGTCACGCTGACCATCGGCGACCAGGTCTTCGAGGGCAACAGCCAGGGCCCGGCCGGCCAGTCGCACCGTGCCCGGCTGGTGGCGCTGGCCACCGTCGAGGCGGTGGCCGAGCTGCTCGGCCAGCCGTGCGAGGTCGAGTCGGCCACGATCGTGGCGACCGGCGCCCGCGAGGTTGCCCTCGCGGTGCTGACGCTGATGGTCCCGCGCGCCGGCGAGCAGGTGCTCACCGGCGCGGCCGTGGTGCGCGGCGACGAGGCCGACGCGGTGGTGCGCTCGGTGCTGGCCGCGCTCAACCGCCAGCTCGCCGGCTGAGCCAGTGGGTCAGGGACGCAGCATGGTCTTGATCGAGCGCCGCTCGTCCATGGCGGCATAGGCGTCCGGTGCCTTCTCCAGCGGCAGCACGAGGTCGAACACCCGACCGGGGTCGATAGCGCCCGAGAGCGTGTCCGCGAGCAGCTCCTCGAGATAGGCCCGGACCGGCGCCACCCCGCCACCGACCGTGACGTTGCGACCGAACAGCGTGCGGATCGGCAGCTCCGCTCCTCCGGCGGGCACCCCGACGTACCCGACACGACCACCCGGGCGCGCGGCCGCGATCGCCTGGTCCATCGACTCCTTGGTGCCGACGCACTCGAGCACCGCGTCGGCGCCGATGCCCCCCAGCAGGTCCTCGACCCGCGCGACGCCGTCCGGACCGCGCTCGGCGACGACGTCGGTGGCGCCGAAGTCGCGGGCCAGGGCCGCGCGGTCCTCGTGCCGCGACATCGCGACGATCCGCTCGGCCCCGAGCCGGCGGGCCGCGAGCACGCCGCACAGGCCGACAGCGCCGTCGCCCACGACGGCCACCGTGGTGCCCGGGCCGACGCCGGCGGACCGCGCGGCGTGGTGGCCGGTGCCCATCACGTCGGACAGCGTCAGCAGCGACGCGAGCAGCGGGTCGTCGGGCAGGTCGCGTCCGGCGGCGACCAGCGTGCCGTCGGCCAACGGCACCCGCACGGCCTCGCCCTGGCCGGCGTCGACCGGGAGCCCGGCCTCGTCGGTGCCACCCCACCAGGTCCCGTGCTCGCAGGACGTGTGCATGCCGTTGCGGCAGTGCACGCAGGTGTTGTCGCTCAGCAGGAAGGGGGCGACCACGAAGTCACCGGGCCGCAGGGTGCGGACCTCGTCGCCTACCTCCTCGACCACGCCGACGAACTCGTGGCCGATCCGCCGAGGCTCGTCGACGTCGGCGATGCCGCGGTACGGCCACAGGTCGCTCCCGCAGACGCAGGCCGCCGTGACGCGGACGAGCGCGTCCGTGGGCAGGCTCACCTCGGGGTCCGGCACGTCCTCGACGCGGATGTCACGGGGTCCGTAGATCAACGTGGCGCGCACGCGCCCTCCTTGGGTCGGGTCGTCGGGCAGGTCGATCGGTTCGAGCGGGTCGTGCGAGGATGGGCGTCATGGCGAAGAAGTCCCGCAAGAAGAAGGCGCGCAAGAACAGCAAGGCCAACCACGGCAAGCGGCCCAACAGCTGACCCTCGACGGGCTCACCCTGACGGGCTACCCGCGGGCCGGACGTCTCAGACGTCGCCGCGCAGCTCGGTGCGGGCAGCCGCGATGTGCGAGAGCACCTTTGCCCTCAGGTCGGGCGGCGCCGGGTCCGAGCAGCTGCGCTTGACGATGGCCTTGACGGCCTCCTCGAGGCCGAACTCCTGCAGGCACGGCGAGCACTCCTCGAGGTGCTCCTTGATCTCGTGCCGTCGCTGGCCGTCGACCTCGCCGTCGATGAACTCGTAGACACGGTCGAGCACCTCGGCGCACGGCACGGCGTGCGGGTTGCCACAGCTCACGACTGGTCGCCTCCGTCGTCCCCGGCGCCTGCCACGGGCGCGCCCGCGGGCACCAGGCCCCGGCCGCGCGCGTAGTCCTCGAGCAGGTCCCGCAGCTGCCGGCGGCCGCGGTGCAGCCGCGACATCACCGTGCCGATCGGGGTACCCATGATGTCGGCGATCTCCTTGTAGGCGAACCCCTCGACGTCCGCCAGGTAGACCGCGATGCGGAAGTCCTCCGGGATCTGCTGCAGGGCTTCCTTCACGTCCGAGTCGGGCAGGTGCTCGAGCGCCTCCGCCTCGGCGGACTTCAGGCCGCTCGACATGTGCGACTCGGCCTGTGCGAGCTGCCAGTCCTCGACGGTCTCGGTGCCGGACTGCTTGGGCTGGCGCTGCGCCTTGCGGTAGCTGTTGATGAAGGTGTTGGTGAGGATGCGGTAGAGCCAGGCCTTGAGGTTGGTGCCCTCCTGGAACTGGTGGAAGGACCCGTAGGCCTTGGCGTACGTCTCCTGGACGAGGTCCTCGGCATCGGCCGGGTTGCGCGTCATGCGCAACGCCGCCGAGTACAGCTGGTCGAGGTACTGCAGCGCGTCCCGCTCGAAGCGGGCGTTGCGCTGCTCGTCGGTCTCGGCGGCGGGCTGGCTCATCGCCCTCGATGCTATCCCCCGGGGGACGGCGCCCCCTCCGGCCGCTCCTGGCCACTCGAGGGCGGACGCGACGCTGCCGTCGGGCCGCCCGGTCGCCGGGGCGAGTGCATACATCTGGTGCGGACCTCCTGCAGACTGCCGGGAAGAATGACTCGTGGGAGTCCTTCCGCACAACCGCGTGCCCGCGGTCGGGATTCCCCGGCTCAGGATTCCCGGGCCAGCACCTCACGCACCCAGCGCCGGGTGTGGTCGACGACGAGACCGACCGCCTCCCGGGGGGTCAGCGGCGCCGCCTTGGCGACCCGGAACGAGTGGTCGGCATGGGGCACCGCCCGCACCACGGTTCCCGCCGGCAGGGTCGCCGGGAAGGCGTCAGCCGGCCCGAACGGGTCCCGTCCGCCCTGGACCACGAGGGTCGGCACGCCGCATCCGGTGAGCTCGCCGAGCCGGCTCTTGTCCGCCCTGCCCGGCGGGTGCAGCGGGAACGCCAGGGCCAGGCACCCGTCGGCCCCGAGGGACACGGCGGTCCGGCAGGCCACCCGGGCGCCCGCCGACCGGCCGCCGACCAGCAGCCGGCCCTGCAGGTCGAGCGCCGGCAGGACGGCCAGCCACGCCCGGTCCAACGTCGGCGGCGGCGCGGCCACCTGGCGCCCGGCGACGCGCCACGGCTGCTCCACCCGCACGACGGTGACACCCTCGGACGGCAGCGCCCGGGCGAGGGCGCGCAGGTCGGGAGTGTCGACGCCGCCGCCTGCGCCGTGGCCGAGCACGAGGGTCGCCCGGGGGCGCGCCGCGGCGGCGACGTGCACCCGCGCGACGCCGACCGGGGTCTCGATCTCGGTCAGGACAGCTCCATCTGCTCGTCGTCGGCTTCCCCCTCGGCCGGCAGCGGGTCCACCAGGTCGGGCCGGTTGTTGCGCACGTTGTTGACGTCGGTGGACACCGGGTAGGCGAGCAGCCGGCCGGGCGCGGCCGGCACCAGCAGCCCGGCCAGCTCGTCGGGGTCGTCGTTGGCCGGGTCGAGCCACGCGCCGTAGCGCGCCGGCTCGACGAGCAGGGGCATCCGGTCGTGGATCCGGCCGAGGTCGTCGGGTGCCGTCGTGGTGAGCACCGTGCAGGTCCACAGCCACGGGTCGGTGCCCTCGGGGGCGTCCTTGTCCTTCCACAGCTCGTACAGACCGGCCATGGCCATCACGCCGCCGTCCTTCGGTCGCATAAAGAAGGGCTGCTTGTGCCCCTTCTCGCCGTACCACTCGAAGTATCCGTCCGCCGGGAGCAGGCAGCGCCGCTTGGCGAACGCCCGCTTGTACGCCGGCTTCTCCGCGACCGTCTCCATCCGCGCGTTGATCATCCGGTTGCCGATCTTGGGGTCCTTGGCCCACGACGGCACAAGACCCCACCGGACGACGCGCAGCTGTCGCGCGGGCGTGCCTTCCGGCTCCTCGCGCGGGGCCCGCTCGACGACCGCGTAGACGTCCTGGGTCGGGGCGACGTTGTAGCTGGGGGGCAGCGCCTGCTCGGGTTTCTCGACGAGCTCGAACTCCTCGACGAGGTCGTCAGGGTTCCGGCTGGCGGCGTAGCGTCCGCACATGCCGGCCAGCCTGCCAGAGGGTTGACGACGCGGCAGGTCGGGCAGGGACGCAGGCATGACGGTCGTACGTCGCCTCGCGCGCCCCCTTCTCTCCTCGATGTTCGTCACCGGCGGACTGGACTCGCTGCGCACCGCCGGGCAGAAGGCCCCCGCTGCCGCGGACGTCGCAGCGCCGATCGCCCGGCGGGTGCCCTACCTGCCGGAGGACCCCGAGAGCCTGGTGCGCATCAACGGGGCCGTCCAGGTCGTAGCGGGCTCGATGCTCGCGCTGGGCCGGTTCCCCCGGCTCTCGGCCGCCCTGCTCGCCGGCAGCCTGGTGCCGACCACCCTGGCCGGGCACCGGTTCTGGGAGGAGCAGGACGAGACCAGGAGGGCGCAGCAGCGGATCCACTTCTTCAAGAACCTGAGCATGCTCGGCGGCCTGATCCTCGCCGCCGTCGACACCGAGGGACGACCCAGCCTGGCCTGGCGGGCCCGGCACGCCGGTCATCACGCGGCGGCCGGCACCCGTCGCACCCGGCGCGCGGCGAAGCGAAACGCGCGGCTCGCGGCCCACGACGCACGGCACGCGCTGCCGGTCTGACGTCGCCCGCACGGCCGCGGACGGCGCCGGTGCCGCACTACGATCGCGGCGTGAGCGGGCGATGACGCGGGAGGCGGGCACCTGGGCGGCACCGGTGGCCGCCGGCCCGGTCGTGGCGACCGTGCCCCTGCCCGGCTCGAAGTCGCAGACCAACCGCGCGCTGGTCCTCGCCGCACTGTCGCACGAGCCCTCGCAGCTGGTCGCCCCGCTGCGCAGCCGCGACACCGAGCTGATGGTCGCCGGCCTGCGCGCCGTCGGCGCCGACGTGGACGCGTCCGGTGACGACTGGTGGGTGCGTCCCGCCCGGCTGCAGGGCCCCGCCGACGTCGACGTCGGCAACGCCGGCACGGTGATGCGCTTCCTGCCCCCGGTGGCCGCACTGGCGACCGGTCCGGTGCGCTTCGACGGCGACCCCCGTGCCCGTGAGCGGCCGCTCGCCCCTGTCGTTGGCGCCCTGCGGGACCTCGGGGTCGAGGTCGAGGCGAGCGACGACCGGCTGCCCCTGACGGTCCATGGTCGCGGCTGGGTCCTCGGCGGCGCCGTCGAGATCGACGCCTCGACGTCGTCACAGTTCGTGTCCGCGCTGCTGCTCGCCGCGCCCCGGTTCGCCGACGCGGTCGAGGTGCGCCACCTCGGGGGACGCGTCCCGTCCGGCGCCCACATCGACATGACGGTCGCGATGCTGCGGTCCGCAGGCGCCATCGTCGAGCACGTCGACGACACGACCTGGCGCGTGGAGCCAGGCCCGCTGCGGGTCGGTCGGCACGTCGTGGAGCCCGACCTGTCCAACGCGGCAGCTTTCCTCGCCGCCGCGGTCGTCACCGGAGGTCGGGTGACGGTGCCTGGCTGGCCGCTGCGCACGACGCAGGCGGGCGACGCGCTGCGCCACCTCCTGCCGAGGCTCGGCGCGACCGTCGAGCTCGACGAGGACGGCCTGACCGTGACCGGACCGGACCGGGTTCTCGGCGCCGACATCGACCTGTCCGACGTCGGCGAGCTCGCCCCGGTGCTGGCCGCCGTCGCAGCGCTCGCCGACGGGCCGTCGACGCTGCGCGGCATCGGCCACCTGCGGCACCACGAGACCGACCGGCTGGCCGCGCTGTCCCGGGAGATCGGAGCGCTCGGCGGCGACGTCCGGGAGACCGCCGACGGGCTCGAGGTGCACCCGCACCGGCTGCACGGGGGCCGGTTCGAGACCTACGAGGACCACCGGCTGGCCACCGCGGCCGCCGTGCTCGGGCTCTGCGTCGCCGGTGTCGACGTGGTCGACGTGGCGACGACCGCCAAGACGCTGCCCACGTTCGTGCCGCTGTGGCAGCAGATGCTGACCGCCCGTTCCGTGGAGGGCAGGCGCGGGTGACCACGGCGTGAGTCCCAGCAGACGCTCGCGGGACCTGGACGAGGACGACGTCCGCGTCCGGCCGTCCCGTGGGTCGCGGCCGCGCACCAAGGAGCGCCCGGCGCACGACTCCGCCGTCACCGGTGTGGTCGTCACGGTGGACCGCGGCCGGTGCACCTGCCGGGTCGGCGACGACGAGGTGACCGCCATGAAGGCCCGCGAGCTCGGCCGGCGCAGCGTGGTCGTCGGTGACCGGGTCGACCTGGTCGGCGACGTGAGCGGGCGGGCCGACACCCTGGCACGCGTCGTTCGGGTGCAGCCGCGCCGGTCCACGCTGCGCCGGACCGCGGACGACACCGACCCGGTGGAGCGGGTCCTTGTCGCCAACGCCGACCAGCTGGTGGTGGTGACCGCGCTCGCCGACCCGACGCCTCGCACCAGGTTGATCGACCGGTGCCTGGTGGCCGCGTACGACGCCGGGCTCCGTCCGCTGCTCTGCCTGACCAAGCCGGACCTGGCACCTCCCGACGAGCTGCTCGCGACCTACGGCGCGCTCGACGTCGACCACGTCGTCGTCCGCAAGGGTGAGCCCCTCGACCACCTGGTCGCCCACCTCGCCGGCCGCACCAGCGTGCTCGTCGGGCACTCCGGCGTCGGCAAGTCGACCCTCGTCAACGCGCTCGTCCCGGGAGCCGGGCGGGCCACGGGTGGTGTCAACGCGGTGACCGGCCGCGGCCGGCACACCTCCTCGTCGGCCATCGCCCTCGCGCTGCCCGGCGGCGGCTGGGTCATCGACACCCCCGGGGTCCGCAGCTTCGGGCTCGCCCACGTCGACCTGTCACGGGTGATCGGGGCGTTCCCCGACCTCGAGCCCGGCACGGAGCACTGCCCCAGGTCGTGCAGCCACGACGAGCCGGAGTGCGCCCTCGACGACTGGGTGGCGAGCGGGCACAGCGACCCGGCGCGGCTGGCGTCGCTGCGGCGGCTGCTGCGCAGCCGCGACCAGGAGGAGGAGCCGGACCGGGGTCCGCCGGACCAGTCCCCGCCGGACCAGTCGGACTAGGTGCAGGCGTCGGAGCCGATGGTGCAGCTCCACACCGCTGTCGAGCCCAGGTGGCCGGCGCGGACGACGGCGGCCCCGGCCAGCAGGGCGGCCACGACGGCGAGGCCGGCGACGAGCCTGACCGCGGTGCCCCCACGCTTCTGACGGGTCAGCAGCACCAGTAGGGCGGCGAGCACCCACATGGCGAGCGTCGGCCAGAGGACGAGCCCCGCGATCTCCCGGTGCTCCTCGATCTGCCGGGCGACGACCCCGCCGGCGTCGATCCGCTCCTCCAGCCTGTCGCCGGACTGCGTCGCCACCGGCACCATCACCAGGGCGGCCGTCGAGAGCAGCAGCACGAGCACGCCGTAACGCTCGCGCCACCGTGGGACCAGGCTGATGGCCACCACGCCGAGCGCCGAGAGCGGGACGAGCACGACGACCGCGTGCACGACGAGGGCGTGCACGGGCAGCCCGAGGACGGTGTCGAACATGGCGCCACCCTTTCAGTCACCCCCGCAACGGCGCGGCCCCGAACCGGGTTCCGCACGGGCTCACCCCGACGTGGCGACCGGTCGTGCGGAGAGGCGGCTGCGCAGCCGCGCACGGTGCCGCTCGACGCCCCGGGTGTGCTGGGCGTACTCCGGCCACTTCGCCGCCGGGTGGGCGAGCCACGCCTCGCAGACCGACAGGGCCGGTCCAGGTTCGCCGGAGCGCTCGAGGAGCACCGCCGCCCGCTCGTAGGTGTAGGGGGTGTCGACCTCGACCGCGATCCCGTGCAGCAACGTCTCGAGCTCGCGCAGGTCCGACCGCGGAAGCCGGGCGGCGAGCTTGTCCGCGAGGGGGGTGCCGGTGAGGGTCCACCCGTCGATGCTGAAGCGGGGCACCGGGATCGCGGCGGGCTCGATCTCGGTGACGACGGCGCGGCGACGGAACAGCGGCATCGGCGCCTCCCGGTCGCTCACCAGGTCTTTCGACCACTCTTGATCGAAGTATGCGGCGTGGAGCGGCCGCCGGACCAGGGACTTGTACGGTTCGTTACATGACGGCGTACGACGACGACCTCCGGCTGGCGCACGTCCTCGCCGACACCGCCGACTCGCTGACCATGTCGCGGTTCCGGGCGCAGGACCTGGTCGTCGAGACGAAGCCCGACCTGACGCCGGTGTCCGACGCGGACAAGCGGGTCGAGGAGGCCATCCGGTCCACGCTCGCGCGGGCGCGTCCCCGGGACGCCGTGCACGGCGAGGAGCTGCCCGACACCGGCCACGGCCCGCGGCGCTGGGTGCTCGACCCGATCGACGCCACCAAGAACTTCGTCCGTGGCGTCCCGGTGTGGGCCACCCTGATCGCGCTGATGGACGGTGACGAGGTGGGCGCCGGCCTGGTCTCGGCCCCGGCGCTGGGCCGGCGGTGGTGGGCCGCCTCCGGGTCCGGCGCCTACACCGGCAAGAGCCTCTCGTCGGCGACCAGGATGCAGGTCTCGCGGGTCGACCAGCTGGCCGACGCCTCGCTGTCCTACTCGAGCCTGTCCGGGTGGCGCGACCTGGGTCGCGAGGCGGCCTTTCTCGGCCTGACCCGCGACGTGTGGCGCACCCGCGCGTTCGGCGACTTCTGGTCGTACATGCTCGTCGCCGAGGGAGCCGTCGACCTGGCCGCGGAGCCGCAGGTCGCCCTGCACGACCTCGCGGCCCCGGCGATCGTGGTGACCGAGGCGGGGGGCCGCTTCACGTCGCTGGACGGGGCCGACGGCCCGGCCGGTGGCACGGCAGTCGCGACCAACGGGTTGCTCCACGACGAGGTGCTGCAGCGGCTCTCGCCCTAGCCGGCACGACCGGTCAGGTCAGGGCGGGGACCCTCTCGTCGGCCTCGGCCAGGTCGGCGCGCCGCAGGTGCCGGATGCTCGGCACGCACAACGCTGCCAGGGTGGCCACGAGCACCACCAGGCCCGCACCGACGATCGTCGTCCGCACGCCGACCGCGTCGGAGGCCGGGCCGGCCATGATCTGGCCGACCGGGATGAACACCAGCGACCCGAACCAGTCGTAGGCGTAGACCCGGCTCAGCCGGTCCTCCGGGATGTTCGACTGCATCGACACGTCCCACGCGACCGCGAAGGTCTCCAGCCCGACGCCCGCGACGAAGGCGGCCGCCACCAGCGTGAGAACGTGGGGCTGCAGGCCGAGCAGCAGCATCACCGGCACCTCGAGCAGCACGGTGGCCATCCCCACGAAGAGCGGACGCGACCAGGTGCTGTGCAGCGCGATGACCCCGCCGGCCACCATTCCCACCGCTGTCGCGGCGAGGACGGCGCCCCACGCGGCCCGGCCGACGGTCTCGTCGGCCACGACCGGCCCGAGCGTCTGCAGCGATGCCGCGTGGGCCGCGTTGACGAAGGCGAACACGAGGACCACGACCCACAGCCAGGTCCGGGAGCTGAACTCGGTCCAGCCGGCGCGCAGGTCGGTCAGCGTGCTGCTCCGCTCCAGCCGCTCGGTCCGCTCGATCCTCAGCCGCGACAGGAGGGCCGCGCCGGCCAGGTAGAGGACGGCGTCGATGGCGAAGGCCCAGCCGGGGCCGGCGGCCGCGACGAGCAGGCCCGCTCCGGCGGCTCCGGTGATGAACGCGCCGTTGTGGGTCAGACGCACCAGCGCGTTGGCCTGCTGCAGGTGGGCCGCCGGGACGGTCTGCGGGGTCAGCCCGGACGCGGCCGGGAACAGGAACGCGCTCGCCGAGCCGTTGACCACCTCGATCGCGGCGAGCATCCAGATCTCCGCGCCGCCGGTGAGGAGCAGCACCGCCACCATCGCCTGGGTCGTGGCCCCCACGACGTTGGCGGCGACGAGCACCAGGTGCCGGGGCAGGCGGTCGGCGATCACCCCGCCGAGCAGGACCAGGACGACCGTCGGCACCGCGCGGCAGGCCAGGACGAGACCCAGCTGCGACGGAGTGCCACCGAGGTCGAGGACGGCGAAGGCGAGGGCGATCGGCGCGATCGCGTGGGCCAGGTTGTCCGCAGACCGGCCGGCGAGGAGCAGCCGGAACGTCGGGAAGCTCAGCGGGCGCAACGCCTCGCGCCAGGTGGACCGGGTCATGACCCGGGTTCCATCTCGAACAGCGCGGTCGTCACGCTGACGTGCAGGGCACCCTCCTCGCGGGGCGGCCGGGCCGCCCGGTGCAGCGCGGTGGTCGCCTCGACGACCTGGGCCACCGCCGAAGCCCAGTCCTCCTCGCGGACCCACAGCTCGGCGTCGCTGGCGGCACCCTTCTTGCCGAGCTCGCGTCGGGCGGCCCGGCGCACCAGCTCGGCGGCCAGGGCCCGGTAGTGGAGCGCCGCCGAGCCCGGGTCCGACGCGGTGGCTCCGGGGGCGTCGACGTCGTAGCGGTAGCGCTTGGCCTTGCCACCGCGGACCGACTCCTCCTCGGCCAGGACCACCAGGTGGGCGGCATGCATCTGGCGCAGGTGGTAGCTGGCGTTGGCGTGGCTGATGTCGAGCTCGCGGGCCAGCTCGGCCGCGGACATCGCCGCGCCGGTGAGCAGCGACAGCATCCGCAGCCGCAGCGGGTGGGCCATGGCGCGCAGCGACGTGACCGCGGCCGGGTCGGCAACTCCCGAAGACATGTTGGGGAGTCTGCCGGAGGGCAGCCGGGACCGTCAAGGGGTTGTTGGGGAGTCAGCGGCGCCGGGTGAGGCGCTGCGCGGCGACCAGGACGGCCGGGCCGGCGAGGACCGCCGCGAGGTCGAACCAGCCGTACCCGCCGGCCGCTCCGGAGGGCGGGTTGCCGATGGTCACCAGGCCGGTCGGGTCGCGCTCCTGCCACTCCCAGGTGCCCAGCCACGTGCCCAGCAGCTCGAGGTAGGTCACGACGACGAACGCGCCGACGTACAGCGACCGGGACCGGCCCCAGCACAGGAAGCCGACCAGGCAGAGGTACCAGAACGCGCCCAGCGCGTCCGGCCGGTCGTGCAGCACCAGCCCCCAGGCCGCGTAGGCGCCGCCTGCGACGACCGTGACGGCCACCAGGGCCGGCAGGCGGGTCCGCACCAAGGCGCTGCGCCCCATCGCGAGCGCGCACAGGTAGACCAGGCCGTGCCCCGGGGGCACGAACGCCGGCACGTTGCCGAGCCGGTAGACGTAGACCTCGAGCAGCGGGGAGAACGTGTACTCGACCGCGGTCGCGAAGGCCACGACGACGGCGACCTGGGCGCGCACCAGCGGCGTCTCGCGACGCAGCAGCGCCAGGAGCAGGACCCAGGTGCCCAGGCCCAGTGCCCGCTGCCACCAGATGCCGGCACCGCGGTCGAGCAGCAGCACGAGCGGCACCCAGGTCATCGTCAGGACCACCGGCGGGTCGAGTCGCCAGCCCGTCGCCCACACGGCAGGGCGGGCCCGCGTCGCGCGCAGGGCGTCGACGTCGGCGCGGACCAGGACCGGCGCGCTCATCACCGGCGAGTATGTCAGCGGCGCGGCGCTTGTGGTCCGCCAGCGCGGGCGAGCAGGATGGAGGTCACCGATCCGTCTCGAGGAGGCGCTCCGATGCAGGTCCGCGACGGCATGAGCAGCGAGGTCCTGACCGTGGGCCCTGACCACACGCTGCGCGCGGCCAGCCGGGCGATGGCGGCCCGCAAGGTGGGGGCCGCCGTGGTCCACGACCCCGACGGCGAAGGGGTCGGCATCCTCACCGAGCGCGACGTCCTCGCGTCGGTGGGCGCCGGCGAGGACCCCGACACCGAGCGGGTCCGCGACCACGTCTCGACCGACCTGGTCTACGCCGCGCCGTCCTGGACCCTCGAGCAGGCAGCCGACGCGATGGTGCGCGGCGGCTTCCGGCACCTGGTGGTGCTCGACTCGGGCGAGGTCGCCGGCATCCTGTCGGTGCGCGACATCGCGCGCTGCTGGGCGGCGGAGCGCGGCGCCAGCGACGAGCTGGTGGGCTGAGCCCCCCGGTCAGCCGGCCGCGTCGGTCGGGTCGCCCTGACCGACCTTGACCGACTCGTCGTCGCTCCGGCTCTCGCGCCGGGGGCCGGTGTGGCCCTCCTCGGGCTCCTTCTCCTTGGCGCGCAGCAGGATGGCCGAGACGGCCAGGACGAGCACCAGCAGGCCGAGCACCCCGACCTCGATGATCGCGTGGAAGAACTTGTCGTCCTTGCCGACGTAGTCGGCGGCCTCGACGGACAGCACGATGATCTCCTTGATCGAGGCGATGATCCCGACGATCAGGAACGGCTCGGCGACCACCTCGCGCCGGCCGAGGATCACCCGCACGGCGAACAGCAGCTCCACGACGATGAACACCAGGAGCAGGGTGTCGAGCACCGACAGGACGACCTCGGTGGCCGGGCGTCCCTCGTTGAGATGGGTCAGGCCGCGCCCGGCGGAGATCAGCAGCGCGCCGGCCGACACCGAGAGGATGACGGCGATGCCGACGTAGATCGCGTCCTCGGCGATAGCGAGCAGCGCGTTGCCGATGCGCACGTAGCGCGGCGGCCGGTCGTCGTGGTCCGGCACGTCTGGTCCCCGCTGGTCCCGCCCTCAGGCGACGTGCGGGACGGGCCGCCCGGCCTGGGTCCGCCGGGCTCGCGGGGTCGGCAGGAGGTCGACGAACAGGGCGGCACCGCAGAGCACGCACACCAGCTCGGGGCAGTCGGCGCCGTGCCCGTCGTGGCAGTCGGGCTGCTCGAAGGCCGCCTCGGTGGCGCAGGTCGAGCACCAGCGGAAGAGGTCGGTCGTCGTCATGCCCCGAGCGTCGCACCGGGGCCGGACACAACCTCGCAGGCCGCGCGGCGTGTCGGTGTTTGTCGACAAAGGACCCCCGCACTGGCGCAAGCCGCGGTGCGCGACGATCATTGGCCCATGCCGCAGAGCATCTGGAAGGGCTCGATCTCGTTCGGCCTCGTGTCGATCCCGATCCGCCTGTTCTCCGCGACCGAGGAGAAGGACATCTCCTTCCGCCAGGTCCACCGGGAGGACGGCGGCCGGATCCGCTACAAGCGGGTCTGCTCGGTCGACGGGGAGGAGGTGCCCTACAGCGACATCGCCAAGGGCTACGAGCTGCCCGACGGCGAGATGGTCGTGCTCGACGACGACGACTTCGCCAACCTGCCGATCTCGTCCTCGCGGGCGGTCGAGGTGCTCAGCTTCGTGCCGGCCGAACAGATCGACGCCGTGCAGATGGGCAAGCCCTACTACTGCGACCCGACCGGTGACGCCAAGCCCTACGTCCTGCTGCGCGACGCCCTCGAGAACGCCGAGCGGGTCGCTGTCGTCAAGGTCGCGCTCCGGCAGCGCGAGCGGCTCGCGATGCTGCGCCCTCGCGAGGGCGTGCTCGTCATGCAGACCCTGCTGTGGCCGGACGAGGTGCGGGCCGCGAAGCTCGACTTCCTCGACGAGGACGTGACCGTGCGCTCGCAGGAGCTGACGATGGCCGAGTCCTACATCTCGGCCCTGTCCGCAGACTTCGACCCCGGCGAGTTCTCCGACCACTACCGGGAGGCGCTCGAGGAGGTCATCGAGGCGAAGGTGGCCGGCCGCGAGGTCGTGACGCCGGAGGAGCAGCCGGAGTCCAGCGGTCAGGTCGTCGACCTGATGGAGGCGTTGCGGCGCAGCGTGGCCGAGGCCAAGTCCCGCCGCGGCGAGGCTCCCGCGACGGGCGCCGAGGCGAGGCAGGCACCGGCGAAGCAGGCACCGGCGAAGCAGGCACCGGCGAAGGCCGGCAAGAAGACCACAGCGAAGAAGGCTCCCGCCAAGAAGTCGGCACAGAAGGCCACGGCGAAGAAGACTGCGGCGAAGAAGGCGGCCAAGAGCACGGCCAAGAAGTCCGCCGCGCGCAAGAGTGCCTGAGCGTCGCACGGGCGACCTCCTGCCGGACGGCGGAATGCGATGACCCCCGGCCGATGCTGGAATGGGCCATGACTGAGGCCCTCGAGATCCTCGCGCTGGTCTGCGCGGTCGCCGTGGTGGCGGCGGGAGCGCGCCGGCTCGGGCTGTCGGCCCCGCTGGTGCTGGTCGTCGTGGGCGTCCTGGCGTCGTACGTCCCCGGTGTCCCCGAGTACCACCTCGAGCCGGAGGTCGTGCTCCTCGGGTTCCTGCCGCCGCTGCTCTACGCCGCGGCGCTGCGCACGTCGCTGGTCGACGTGCGGGCCAACCGGCAGGCCATCGGCATCCTCGCGGTGGGTGCGGTCGCCTTCACGACCGTCGGGGTCGGCCTGGTCGCCTGGTGGGTGGTGCCCGGCGTGAGCATCGCGGCGGCGTTCGCGCTGGGCGCGGTGGTGTCGCCGCCGGACGCCGTGGCGGCGACGACGATCGCCCGGCGGGTCGGCATGCCGAGGCGCATCGTGTCGATCCTCGAGGGCGAGAGCCTGCTCAACGACGCGACCGCTCTCGTGGCACTCCGCACCTCGATCATCGCCGTGACCGCGACGGTGACGGTGCTCGAGGTGACCTGGGAGTTCGTCGTTGCCGCCGGCGGCGGGATCCTCGCCGGCCTCGCGGTGGCCACCGCCCTCGCCGCGGCCCGCCGCCGGGTCCAAGACCCCGTCCTGGACACGACCCTCTCGCTGGTCGCCCCGTTCATCGCCTACCTCGCCGCCGAGAGCTTCCACGGGAGCGGGGTCCTGTCGGTGGTCATCGTCGGTCTGGTCCTGGGCCACAAGGCGCCTGCGCTGCAGTCCGCGTCCTCGCGCCTCGCCGAGCAGACGAACTGGCGCACCATCACCTTCGTGCTCGAGAACACCGTGTTCCTCCTGATCGGCCTGCAGGTCTCTCAGGTCGTGCGTCGCGCGACCGACAGCGAGCTGAGCCCGACCCGGCTGGCGGTGATCTGCGGCGTCGTCCTGGCCGCCACCCTGCTCACCCGAATCGTCTGGGTGTTCGCGGCGACGGCGGTCTACCGGTTCGGCCCGGCCTCGATGCGGGCCCGGTCGTGGAGCTGGAGCCACGCCACTCTGGTGTCCTGGGCCGGGATGCGGGGAGTGGTCACGTTGGCCGCCGCCTTCGTGCTGCCCGAGGAGACCCCGCACCGCGACGTGCTGGTGCTGGCCGCGTTCGCGGTCGTGGGCGGCACCCTGCTCGTCAACGGCACCACGCTGCCGTGGCTGGTGCGCCGGCTGGGCGTCGTCGGCCCGGACCCGGCAGAAGACGCTCTGGAGGAGGCGGCGCTGCTGTCCAAGGCGACCCGGGCGGGGCTCGACCGCCTCGAGGAGCTCAAGCAGGACGGCGACGACCCGCAGGTGATCGAGCGGCTCGAGGAGCGGGCCCGCAGCCGCGCCGAGGCGGCCTGGGAACGGCTGGGGGCGCCCAGCGACGAGGAGACGCC